>Ga0224506_10000393_pt1 | contig 38934 bp, 47 predicted proteins | sample SF_Jan12_sed_USG_2_FD_169108 | JGI IMG/M metagenome (GOLD analysis project Ga0224506, IMG submission 169108) | Sediment microbial communities from San Francisco Bay, California, United States - SF_Jan12_sed_USGS_8_1 | ecosystem: Environmental > Aquatic > Marine > Sediment | place: USA... | reverse complement strand
ACTACATTTCAGCTTGACCTCAGGCCGCCACCACACTTACAAAAGTACGTTTCTTCGGGCCTTTTACTTCAAAAATAACCTTGCCGTCTGCCTTGGCAAACAGGGTATGGTCATGTCCACAACCTACGTTTACGCCAGGATGAAACTTGGTACCACGCTGACGAACAAGAATGTTACCTGCAGCGACTGCTTCACCACCATAACGCTTGACGCCAAGTCGTTTGGATTCTGAATCACGTCCGTTCCGAGTACTACCACCTGCTTTCTTATGTGCCATTTCTAAAAATCCTCTGCCTTAGCCCTTGATACCTGTTATTTCCAGTTCTGTGTAGTCCTGGCGATGACCGGTACGCTTTTCATGATGCTTGCGGCGCTTGAACTTGATAATGTGAATCTTCTTGTGACGACCGTGTTCAACAACTTTCGCGGTAACCTTGCCACCTTCAACATAAGGTGCACCTACCTTCACGCTTTCACCTTCGCCAACCATCAATACCTTGTCGATATTAACCGACGCACCTACTTCGGCAGGGATCTTCTCTACCTTGAGGGTCTGGCCTTCTTTGACGCGGTACTGCTTGCCACCAGTCTGAATGACTGCGTACATAATCTGTTTCTCCAAATTCCTGCTTCGTCCAAATGACGATAGCTTACTGAAAGGCGGGCAATTTTACTGCCTGAAGCGCTTGCGGTCAACGTAAAAGCCCCAAATTCGCATTAAAAAGGGAGTATGCCTGAACTGGAAAATGGTATACTCCCCCGAAATTAGCTAACTATGTGATTTTATTGGAACTTGTGAAATTTTCAGCCTATGCCCGCTCCACTTAGCTCAACTCCCCCTGAATCCGGCTCTGACCCGATGGATCTCGATACTATTAAGCGACTGATTTCAGAGGATATGAAGGCGGTTGATGACCTGATCTGTCAGCGTTTACAGTCAGAAGTGGTTCTGATTAACCAGCTCAGCCAGTACATTATCAACAGTGGTGGCAAGCGCCTGCGCCCAGCTCTGGTTCTACTCAGCGCCCGTGCCTTTGGCTATCAGGGCACCCAACACCATGATTTGGCGGCTATTATCGAATTTATCCATACTGCCACCCTGCTCCACGATGATGTCGTGGATGCCTCCGAGCTGCGCCGTGGTAAGGAAACCGCCAATTCCATCTGGGGTAATGAGGCCAGTGTGCTGGTTGGTGATTTTCTGTACTCACGCGCCTTCCAGATGATGGTCGATGTCGGGGATATGCAAATTATGTCTATTCTGGCCGATGCAACCAATACTATCGCCGAGGGTGAGGTCATGCAGTTAATGAACATCCATGATGCCGATACCACCGAGCAACGCTATCTGGATGTGATTCATTCCAAGACGGCCAAGCTGTTTGAAGCCGGAACCCGTCTGGGGGCGCTGATCAATAACATGGATAGCGAGACAGAACAGGCCATGGCCGCCTACGGTATGCATCTGGGTACCGCCTTTCAGCTCATTGATGATGTACTCGACTACAGTGCCTCATCAGATGAGATGGGAAAAAATATCGGGGATGATCTGGCTGAAGGCAAACCCACTCTGCCACTGATTTATGCCATGCGTCAGGGCACACCCGAACAGGCCAATGTGGTGCGCAAAGCAATTGAAGAAGGCGGGCATGACAATATTGATGCTGTGATGGCGGCTATTGAATCAACCGGTGCAATCAAATACACCGCCGATGCCGCAGAGAAAGAAGCACAACTTGCTATTGCTGCACTGGAAAAAGTACCGGCTTCACCCTATAAAGAGGCTATGTTGTCACTGGCCCGGTTTTCGGTAAATCGTTCTTACTAAACACGGCGTGTAGCGCAGCCTGGTAGCGCACTTCGTTCGGGACGAAGGGGTCGGAGGTTCGAATCCTCTCACGCCGACCAGCTCTATCATTTGTCAGCCTTCAGCTGACCTCTTTTTTCTAAAGGTGCGTGTTCGGATGCGCATAGATGCCTGCTGGCATCATCATGCGTACCACACCCGTCTTCAAAACGGGTCGTGGCATCTCACGCCGACCATCTAAAACTACTTCCAAGTGTCAGTTATTTTTACACTTTTAGAAAAACCCCTTTTTAAACCAAATTTCTGTTTTTATAGATCATTGAAAATAAAGTACTATTTCGAAGAGGTATGATTCTTGCACGGATGAAGAAATAGACCTTAATCTATGGAATCAAATAATAGTGAGCCAATTTTATAATAAAAAAATATTGCTTCAATTTATCGTGCTGGCCTTTCTATACCTTGGCCTTCCGGAACTTGTCCTCGCAAAAGGAAACAGTGATTCTGATCGTTACATTGTTGTTTATAAAGATTCTGTAACAAAACCTCATAATATCTCTGATGAACTAACTAAAGCCCATGGTCTGGGTCTTCATTTTAAATATCAGCATGCAATCAAGGGCATGGCAACTTCGATACCATCAGGCAAACTAGAAGTATTAAAACGTGATCCTCGTATCCTTTACATTGAGCCTGACCATAAAGTAAAAAAATATGCACAGACTTTACCAACGGGCATAAACAGGATCGAAGCTGATCTTAATCCCACAGCAAACATAGATAACATCAATGATCCAATGGACGTAGATATTGCAATCATTGATACAGGTATCGATATCGATCACCCGGATCTAAATGTATTTAAGTACATTAATTGCCCTGCCACAATAAGGGGTGTAAATATAACATCTGAATGTACTGAAGGTGATGCCGGTGCAAACGACGTTGATGGTCATGGAACCCATGTTGCCGGTATAGCAGGTGCTATTGATAATAGTTCTGGTGTGGTAGGTGTTGCTCCTGGCGCACGCCTGTGGGGATTCAAGGTTTTTGATGATCTGGGAACTAGTTACACATCTCAAGTAATTGCTGCTATTGATTATATAACTGCCAATGCAAATCAAATAGAAGTGGCCAATATCAGTCTTGGTTTTACAGGAACCAGTTCTTCATTAGACTCAGCATTATCCAGTTCCGTCTCATCAGGTGTCATTTATACTGTTGCGGCAGGCAATGAAATGACTGATGTAACTAATGTATCTCCTGCTGGCCACTCGGATGTCATTACGGTTTCAGGGCTTGCCGATTTTGATGGACAGGCAGGTGGTGCTGGTAGTGGTGGAGCAACATTCTCCACCTGCCCAGAATATGTAGACGACAGTTTTCTTTGCTTTAGTAACTATGGCTCAGGCGTTGATATCATGGCACCTGGTTTTAAAATCCTGTCAACCTGTATTGGTGGCGGCACATGCAACATGTATGGAACCAGTATGTCCAGTCCACACGTGGCCGGGGCAGCTGCTCTATATGTAATTGAAAACCCCACCGCAACACCAGCACAGATCAAGACTATGTTACTAGCAGATGCTGACCCTGAACCCTGCGCTAATGGTGTTGGTGGTCAATGTGCAGATGATCCAGATGGTATTCAGGAACCCTTACTAAAACTTCCATGTAATGATAGTGACAATGATGGAATTTGTGATGCTATTGATAACTGTCCCTTGAATGCCAACCCGGGGCAGGAAGATGATGACAATGATGGCGTAGGTGATGCTTGTGATAATTGTCTGGTAACAACCAACCCCGATCAACTGGATACCGACAATGATGGTATTGGAGACAGTTGTGATAACTGTTCGACCATACCTAATATAGATCAACTGGATACTGATAATGATACTCAAGGTGATGCCTGTGATATTGATGATGATAACGATGGGTTAACAGACATATTTGAAAACAGTATTGGCACGAATACTCTGCTAATCGACACCGATAATGATGGGCTTAGTGATTATACAGAAGTGGCCTACGATGGTGATGCCACCAGTTATATATCGGGGCAGGATTTGAATCCTTTATCCGACAATACCGATGGAGATGCCTACCTGGACAATGCTGACTTATATCCATTGAACTTTAATTACGAAGACGGCGATCTGGCGCCACTTGGATCACCGGATGGTGTAATTAATGCAGCCGATTATGCAATTGCGACTCGAATTGTACTGGGTGAATTAACACCCACTGTGACAGAACTAACCCACGGGGATGTATATCCAATTGGGGCACCAGATGGTGTAATAAATATGTCTGACCTGATTTTAATACGGAAGTTGATATTACAGTAATTAAGAGATTGAACATGAGGAACGCAATATGAAAATTTATGAAAAAATCAGCCTGATATTTTTATTGGCTTTATTGATAAATATGACAGGATGTACGGGAACTCACAGCTTTGGTATGGCTGCTCGTGCGGGAGACACCATTGCCATTATGCCCGGCAGACATCCGGACATATCACGTACCGATATCAGTCTCTATATACAGGATTCTGAAGGCACAGGCATCACGATACCTGCCAATGATCCCTCAATCAGGGCATATTTCCATGCTGTTATTGATCCTTTATCAAAAGTGATCATTGGTTATGAAACAAATCAGGATATTGATGGTGGTGAAATAGCATCAGGAACACTTATACAGGGTGCAACCATCTATGATAAAGAATGGATGCAAGATACTTTAATCTTTGATTTGCCCACTTCTCTTTCTGTTGGAATGGCTGTTGTCCAAGTCAACATTTATAATGCAGAGACATCCAGTTGGGAAACCATTGGTTCTCCTATGATCAACATCCTTCCTGGAACTGGGGAACAAAATGCTTTTCTTAATACACAAATAGGTGCTCTCACAGAAGCACAAATCAGGACAATGGAGCGCGCAAATCATTCCACAATCTCGTTCACTGGTAGCACTATCCCGCATGCAATTGAAATTAACATGACTCATACAGCCGATGTTGATAACGGGGGTGTGGGACGTGCCTATGTAGTCAATCCACGCGGTGACATAAAGAACATTAACTGGTCAGACGATGGTACCAATCTGAAAGTTATATTAATACCAACACATGATAAACCATTAAGCGATATGCAAGATTTCAAGTTCTATGTGGCCGGAGAAGTGACAGGCTTAACACTTGTTGATGCACAGGGGTTTGATGCCAATGGCAATAGTGTTGCAATAACAGCCAGTATTACACCTTAGTAATACCACGCCAATTCCGCCTGGAAATAATCATCATTGCGGAACTGGTTTAGTGGATCGCTGGCAGGTGTTTCATGATAGGTGCGTGCTTCGACACTCACCTTGATTGAATCACCAAACCTCCGGCTGGCTTCCAGATTCAACCCTTTCGATTTGTAGTAACGATCATAGATGACACCGAGCAACGCCTCGGTGTCATTGACATCGTTAAATGTCAAACGTGCACCTAGCATGACATCATCCTGAAACAGAGAGGGTGAATTTTGTCGACGATCATCATAGGAATATTCAAATAACACACCGAGATCCTTGTTCGAGTTACCTAAGCCATAAAACGTATACTCAAAACCGGCGGTTGCTGCATTAAAGGTTTCACCTTGACCGGAGCGGTGTATGGTTTCCAGTTTCCATAACCAGCCACCGGATGTAATTTGCATATCTAGTCCGGTTTGATTAATGAGATCATAGTGCGGCACAAATACGGTATCACCTGCACTGTCTGTACCCAAGACCAGCCTCGGCTCACGGCTGGTTCCATAAAAATGGGATAACCCAATATCCATTATTCCTATGTTATGCGCCCAACGCACAGCGACATCAATATGCCGCTTGCCATGTGCAGACTCATAGACTGCCTGTTCCGTATCGACACGTGGATTTGTTCGCAAACGCCCTTCATTCTCTGAAAAAGTACGTTCACGAAAACCGGGTAATAAAAAGAAATCAATAGTTCCCCAATCACGCACAAGGGCGAAATTAATCATGGGCTGACCCAACTTGTCTTCACCATCTGGCGCGTTAACCAGATCAGTCTGGTTAATAATATCGACCAGATGCTGTGACTCGGTCACTCCCCAGAACACCTTGCCAATACCGGTGCGCAGTTCCCAGTCTTGCGCGGCCTTTTGCCACATGAGTTCACGGATATCAAAATGGGTACGTTCATTATCATGCTGATCAACACGAATAAACGGGATGAAGGTAATGCTCTCGTAACTGCCGTCAATCTTGTGGTGGTATTCAGGTTCAATAACAAAAGAGAAGTTGTCATCATACTGACGACTGTCAGCGGTATCATGTGGAAAACTGCGATATTCAGCCGCGATATAGCCTGACCACTCCCCCGCCACTACCGGATTGACAAACAGTAATGACATAGTGGCAACAGCCAGCGTCAGCATATTTGGCCTGAATGTTCTCAGACAGAGCATAGACATATCGGGTTTTGACTTCCCTGTGTTTGAGTAAAAGGGGATACCTTATATAAAGGTAGCTTTTATCGTATGCGTTTCAAGGTATTACGATCAAAATCCCGCTCTGTAAGACCGGTTTTAAAACGATAATTACTCCACTCCAGCCGCGTCGATTTACCGTTCTGGTGGTTGACCATTTCCATGATATCAGGACGCCAGTAACGTCCGGCATATTGCTTGTAACCTGCATAAGAAAGCGTCTTCAACAACTCGTTTTTACGATCATAGTACTGAATTTTTACTGGTTGATAATATTCCTTGTCTATCCATACAACCATACGTGTATAACCGGAATATTCATAGGATGGATAATTTTCGTTTACAAAACTGTCCCGACCTTCCACCTTTTCATCACGTAAATATTTATAAGTATATTTATCCACTTCCTGAGAATTAATATCTTCATAGGAAAATTCACTACCCATAAACGGACCGGATTTATTGTTGGATGAAATCCGTTTTACCCTTTTAAGCGCGGGCAAATATAACCATTGTTCATCCGGTACTTTAGCATGGGTGTAGCTAAGGAATGCGGTTCCTTTCACATCACGTGGTTCATCAAAAATGATCAGGGTCTTATCACCATCTCCTTCTACTTCCAGCAACCGATTCCTGATTTCACGCGAGCTTTCATCACCATGCCGGTTTTTAAGGACCATGCGCATAGTTGACTGCTGATCATGCCAGGCACTGTCACGATGATTGACTTCCTTGGCAATCGCCAAGCCCTTCTCTTCCGGTGTTTCTGCATGTAATCCAAATGGCAACAACAATACACAAAGAAAAAATATTCGTTTCATCATGCCTTTTCCCCCTCAATTTTCATTAGCAGTGGCGGCAATAACAGAAAATCCGCCACCAATGCAAAAGCAATAACAATCGCAGTAAGTGTTCCCATTCCGGAATTCAATTTAAAGCTGGACATGGCCAGTACCAGGAAGCCTGCCACCAGAACAACTGACGTTACAAACAATGCCCAGCCCACACTGGAAAATGCATAACGAACAGCATCATGAGAATTATAGTTACCTTCACGTCTTGCGCGTAGATATTTGCTCAGGAAATGAACCGTATCATCAACAACCACACCTAATGTCATACCTGCAACTACTGAAAGCGCAAGACCAATTTCACCCACTGCCATTCCCCACAAGCCAAAACCCATGCCTGCCGGAATAAGATTAGGCACAAGACTTGCCATACCAATCTTGAATGATCGCAATGCAAAAATCAGTATTAACGAAATAAAGATCAACGCAACGGTTGTTCCCTCTAGCATACTTATAATATTGCGTTTACCAATATGCGCAAACATGACTGTTGGACCACTGCCCTCAGCTGATTTGATATGCCTGGTATTATTCTTCAACCATTCAGCAGCACGATTCTCCATATCAATGATGGCATTAGAGGAAATAATACCCAATGTCACAATAAAACGAGTAGCTGATTTATCGATATTGATTTGGTTGTTCAAATCAAGTCCATAGGGTAAGGACATTTCATATAGAAGCAAGTACTGTGCAGACAATTCACGATTATCCGGTAACCGGTACCATTCCGGATCATCACCATGCATGTTTTTGTTCAGACGTTTCATGATATCGGTAATAGTATTGACATGTTTTACGTCCGGCTGTTGTCGATACCAGTTTGCAAAGGCTTCTACTTCCTGTAAAAACTCCACTTCGTTAATGCCGCCTGATTTTTCTGACTCAAGTGAATAGTCAATGACATAGCTGCCATTAAGGTTGTCATTGGCATAATCTGAATCTACACGAAAATCAATAGTTTCATCAAAGTAATGAACAAACACATCGTTTAATTCATTACGTGGAATAAATAAAATCAGTGTCGCAGCAATAGCCAACATGGACCACATAAGTAGTTTTCTTTGTCTTACAACAAAGTCACCCAGTTTATACATCGTGCTATCAGAACCCGTTTTCCATTTTTTTGGTTTTACCGGTAACAACATCATCATTGCTGGTAACATGGCAACACTAAATATAAATGAAGCCGCAACACCGATAGCTACCATATTTCCCAGATGATTAAATGGAGGAACATCAGAAAAGTTCATACTCAAAAAGCCAATAGCCGTTGTTAATGTTGTTAAAAATACCGGTTGCATATTAATGCGCAAACTTTCAACCATTGCATCGTGTTTTGACATCCCATCCGACATGCTATGCACAAATGTCACCAGAATATGTACAGAACTCGCAATAGCAATGGTTAAAACAATCGTTGGTGTAGCAGCAGAGGGAGGTGTAATCGGATAACCAATATACCCTCCCAACCCTAAGGCAGTAATTACAGAAGCAATGATGACGATTAATGTGGCAAAAGTACCGGAAGCGCCTCTTATTAAAAAACTTAGCGTTAACAACATCAGGCCAAAGCTAATTGGGATGAGTGTTTGCATGTCATTTTGCGAGGCTTCAGTAAAGGCATTATTCATTAACACCATACCGGTTATTCTGACATCAAGATGAGGGAACTGATCCCTGATTTCCTGTGCTATTTTGCGTGCAAACTCGACAACTTCCGGTGTTTCCCTTGTTGGGTCTATTCCCGGCAACTGAATTGTTGCATTAATGCCGGTAACATGTGCCGTGGGAGAAATAAGCCGCTTAACCAACAGTGGTTCACTCAATGCAATTTTCTTTATTCGATCCAGCTCATTTCTATCAAGGGATGTCGGTTCTTCAACAAGATCGCGTACCAGAAGATCATCAGCTTCTGCCTCGGTATGCTGGAAATTACTTATAGAGTCAACTCTTGATGAATATGGAATTTGCCAGGATTTCTCTGTCAATAATTTAACTGCCTCCAGTGTTTTTGGTGTAAATACATCACCATCATCCGGAGTAAGTACAAACATGACGTTGTCATTTTTTGTATAGGTATTTTCGAGTTTTTCAAATGCCAGCAATTCCGGATTATCTGGACTAAAAAACACACGGTAATTGGTTGTGAATGAAAGGAAACGCCCGCCACTGGCAGCCAGAAATGCCATAGCAAGACACAGAATGATGGTAATCACAGGATGGGCCAATACCCATTTGGTATAATCCTTTAACAACTTGTTCTCTGGCATGCTGACTCCCTTGTTTGTTTTTATGAAACTATTTTTTCAATCCGTTTACCAAAAGTGCGACGACATTCTTTGCAATACGTTCAAATTCATCTAATGGATACATACCCATAAATAAAGGCACGCTAAACTTCACAAGCGATGTATGCACTGCCTCTGTTGTTGTACCAATATTCTTTATATCAAATTCACCTGTTGACTTACCTGCTGTCAGAATTTGCTCCAGCAAGGCACGTTCACCGGCGATCTTTCTTTGCACCAATGCCGGCCGTTCCTGAATAATGCTGTCTACCAGCTCATTGATTCTGGGCTGGTCATAGCATTGGCCATGGGTATAACGCAAAAGCGTTAGTACAAACTCTTCCAGACGTTTAGTTGCAGAAAGATCTGTTCTATTAACCACCTCTTCCAGCAACTGTTCTTTATCAATAAAACAGCCCTGTGCCATCGCAGCACCGATATCCAGCTTGCTTTCAAAGTAACGATAAAGATTTGCGGCTGACATCTGGCAATCATTTGCGATCTCATTCATGGTGGTTTTGTTGTAACCGTATTGACGAAAACGCACCTCAGCCGCTTCGAGTATGCGTGCACGTGGGTTATCAAGAATATCTGGGTTAGTAGACATCGCAATATACTAATCCTCGAATAGTGAATATTCAATAAAATATTCACTATTCACATAATTTGAATGTTACAAATATAATTCATTGATTTTTAAGACTATATATTACAATATAGCGCCATGATACGGCTTGGAATCGACCTTGGTGGCACTAAAATCGAAATCATTGCCCTTGATGAGCAAGGCAAGGAGATCTTGCGTGAGCGCACCTCTACCCCGCAACTGGACTATCCTGCCACACTCGAAACTATTAAAAACCTGATTATCGAATCTGAAAAATCTCTTGGTACCCAAGGCAGTATCGGGATAGGCATGCCGGGTGCACTCTCTGTCGCAACCGGCCTGGTCAAAAACTCCAACTCTGTTGCACTCAATGGCAAACCCCTTAAGGAAGATCTTGAAAAATCTCTGGGTCGTGAAATACGTGTCACGAATGATGCCAATTGTTTTGCCTTATCCGAGGCCACTGATGGTGCCGGTAAAAATGCGCCCGTTGTGTTTGGTATTATTGTTGGCACCGGTACTGGTGGTGGTATTGTTATTAACAGAAAGGTACTGGTTGGCCCCAATGCCATTGCCGGTGAATGGGGTCATAATCCACTGCCGTGGCCTCAACAAGACGAATTACCCGGCCGTGATTGTTACTGTGGCAAGAAGGGATGTATCGAAACATTTTTATCCGGTCCCGGTATGGCTGCTGATCATTTACAGGTATCCGGCAATAAACTGACTGCTCCCGAAATTGTACAACTGGCAGAACAAGGCGACACTGCCTGTGAACAAACATTACAACGCTATGAAGACAGAATGGCGCGCGCAACTGCCAGCGTTATCAATATCATCGATCCGGATGCCATTATATTGGGAGGCGGCATGTCCAATATCAAACGCCTGTATCACAATGTGCCTGAGCTCTGGAAAAAATATGTTTTCTCGGATCGAGTTGATACCCGATTATTACCACCTGTCTATGGTGATTCCAGCGGCGTGCGTGGAGCCGCCTGGTTATGGGATTAAGATTTTATTTTTTGTCCTTCGTTTTCATTTTCCATCCGGCTAATGCTGAACCTGCCACTGCTTTAATTAAATCCGGCTCAATGCTGGAAAAGAATCTGCAACTTCCATCCGGTTTTCAATATCAGACAATTGCCAGTGATTCTATACCTGCCCGACCTGATATGAATGTCCTTTCACCTGATGGTCGCTTTCTTTACACATCGCATGAAATCTTTGATCAGAAAATCTGCGGTCATAGCCCGTCACTGTCACGTATTGATTTGGTAACCAATACAAGAACGATTCTGATCAAGGGTATATGTGCAGCAGATGGTTTGAAATGGACACCATGGAATACATTGTTACTGGGACAGGAGAAAGGTGATGGACTCATTTATGAAGTTGATCCCGATAATGGAAAATATGTAACAAGAGCCCGTTTGGGGACTTTTGCCCATGAAGGCATAGCCATCACACCTGATGGCATTGTCTATTTGGCTGATGAACATTCGCAAGGAGCTATTTATAAGTTTATTCCTGATCACTCGTTAACCACGGACTCACTTGCATCAGGGACTTTATATGCGCTTTCATCAACAGGCTGGATAACAATAGATCACCCGGAAAATGCACGACAGGAATCCATCGAAAAAGGGGCTGTTTCTTTTAACCGGCCGGAAGACATGGAAGCAGGTCCTGATGGCAAAATTTATATTGCTGTTACCGGGGAGGACCGGGTCATTCGAATTGATGACTCCGGGGAAAAACCTGTTATAAGTGATTTTATCAAAGCAGAATCAGGAATCCGGAATCCCGATAATCTTGTCTTTCACCCAAATGGTGATCTTTATATTTTGCAGGACATCCCCAAATATTGGCAGTATATGAATTTACGCACCAACGGGATCTGGATTGCTCGACCAGATAAAAATAATGACAACACGGCAGATGAGATTATTTTGTTTGCACGCTGGGCCCCGGTCACTACAGAACCAAGTGGCGCTGTTTTCAGCTCTGACGGAAAATTTATGTATATCAACAAACTGGAAAATGACAGCACCACAACCGGTGCTACTTTGAGAGTGACTGGGTTTAGATAAAATATCTACAAATCATCAGACCCGTTTTTTGGTCTTGTTCCATCGCTGCTCACGCAAGATATCATTCCACTCCCAATACATGGAACCCTCAAGCACCAAATGCTGAACGGCATCAGGAGGCAACGGGGGACTAAACAGGAAACCCTGAATTTCATCACAACCTTCGTGTAGTAGAAAATTCAGCTGTTCGAGTGTTTCCACCCCTTCAGCGATAACAGTTAAACCAAGACTGTGCGCAAGACTCACAATAGCAGAAGCAATATTTGCATCATCCGGATCAAGTGTAATATCACGTACAAATGAATAATCAATTTTGAGTGAATCTACTGGTAAACGTTTCAGGTAATTCATGGAGGAATAACCGGTACCAAAATCATCAATAGAAATATAAACCCCCATTTTATGCAATTCATGCAGTACCTTTGATGTCTCGGCAAAATTCTCTACCAGCAAACCTTCGGTTAATTCCAGTTCAAGAAAATGCGCTCCCACCTTTTCTTCATCCAGAATTTCCCTGATAGTTTTAACCAAATCCTGTTGGTTAAACTGACGTGCAGACAAATTCACTGCAATACGTTTGAAGTGTAACCCGGCATCAAGCCATGAACGCGCATGCCGACATGCGGTGCGCAATACCCACTCTCCAACAGGAAGAATCATGCCAGTGTCTTCCAGAATGGGGATAAAAACTCCTGGTGAAACCAAACCATGTTCGGGATGTTGCCAGCGTAACAATGCCTCCATACCGGCAAGTTTGCCTTCATGTAAATCCAGTTGCGGCTGAAAATGCAGTCTGAACTCATCACGCTCGAGCGCACGTCTCAAATCATTTTCCAGTTTTAATCGCTCAATTGCCTTGATATTATCTTCACTCGTAAAATACTGGTAATTATTACGTCCCATATTCTTGGCACGATACATGGCAGTATCTGCTTTTTTAAGCAAAATTTTTGCATCTTCCCCGTCTTCCGGATAAACACAGATACCAATACTGGTTGTTATAAATAATTCATGTTCATGAATTAGAAATGGAGTATTTAATTCCTGAATAATTTTCTGTGCAAAAGGTGATACATCCTCTTCCGAAGCCATATCATTAAGAATAATGGCAAATTCATCGCCACCCAGTCTGGCGACTGTATCACCATCACGGACACACTGTAATAAACGTGATGAAATTTCCTTTAACAGGGTATCACCAACATCATGACCCAGTGTATCGTTAATTGTCTTGAATCGATCCAGATCAAGAAACATGACGCCAACTATCCTGTTATGCCAACGGGCTCTTGAAGTTGCCTGTTCCAGTCTGTCCATAAGCAAGGTACGGTTTGGTAAACCCGTCAAGGCATCATGGTGTGCCATATGACGGAGACGTTCCTGTGTTTCTATACGCTCCGAAATATCCTTGCCGGTAGAAATATAGTTAATAATATTACCTCTGGCGTCCTTAAGCGGTGTAATGGTTTTTTCTTCATAGAAAATAGTTCCGTCTTTTGTTTTGTTAGCAAAAATATCAGTGAATACCTTGCCTGAAGAAATTGTCCCCCATAATCTTTTATAAAACTCCTTATCCATCTTGCCGGAGTTAAGTAGTGCTGCTGTATGTCCTATGGCATCTTCCCTGCTAAACCCGGTAATAGATTCAAATGCCGGATTAACATATTCAATAATTCCCCTGTTATCAGTAATCAGTACAATATCAGCCGATTGTTCCAGTGCGCTTGATAGCATTGACATTTTTGAAGTCATCTCTTGTCTTATCGTAATATCCTGAACTGTCCCAATCATCCTGACCGGCTCACCATCTTCCAAATAAGTCTTTCCTATTTCATATACAATACGTACAGAGTTATCCGGAAGAATAATACGATGCTCAACCTCATAATCCTTATGATCCTCAAGTGCATTTTCTACCTTGCTTGCCACCAGTTCCCTGTCTTCAGGATGTACACATTGAATAAACCGTTCATAGGTAGGCTGGAATTCCCCCGGTTCAAAACCAAAAATACGAAATATATGATCAGACCAGGACAGCTCGCCAGTACATATATTCCATTCCCAATTCCCCATATCGGAAATTTTCTGAGCCTCTGCCAGACCCTGCCGACTTTTTTCCAGTGCCTTATGCGCTCTTATTCGATCTGTAATATCTATAAATGAAATAACTGAACCGATTACATCACCTTCCCGGTAAAGTGGATCAGACCAGTATTCTACATAAAAATAACTGCCATCATTTTTCCAGAATACTTCATTTTCTATATGTGTACTTGTGCCTTCCCGATGTGCCTTATAAATGTTGCATTCTTCTTCTGGCAACTCGGTTCCATCCTCCCGGTGATGGTGTATTAACCTGTGCATGTTTTTTCCAATCAATTTTAATGAATTATTGTATCCAAGCATTCTGGCACAAGCCGGATTGGCAAAAGTGCAGTTTCCATTCAAATCAATACCATATACTGCCTCACCAATATGATTTAGTAATAGCCGCGTATTTTCCTCATTGACGCGCAACTCCTGCTCACTTCTAATGCGTCGCTCTATCATTTTGTTAAAAGCAGATATCAGATTTACTAGATATTTATCCTTTGTCCTAACCTCCAGTTTTCCACCACCTTTGTTCATTGAAATTGTATTCATTTGTTCAATAATACTGGTTACAGGTTTTGTAATATGATTACCTACAACATATGAAATCAGTATAAATATGACAGCGACAATAAAATAAACCGTCAAAATATTATGAATAAGATCTGTTTCTGCTTTTATAATGATGGAGTTATTTACACCAACATGGATCCGGGCAGGGAGACCCTCTACCAGCTGGTATGAATAATCCACAACCTCCTTGTTGTTGAACCTGATTTTTCTAGATACTGACTTATTTTCATCTTTCACCAGATCAATAAAAAATGGCAGTCTTGATTTGGCAAATGTATATGAAATAATATTACCTTCAAAATCCACCACAAATGCATATTCAATTTCATCATGTCCAGAAACAATTGGTTTCAAAATTCGATTGAGGTGTAAAATATTTCTATTCACAATGTGAGTGGCTGTACTCTCTGCAATTGTTTGTGATATCAACCCAGTCCAGTTATTGTGTAATGACCGGATCGAATTATCTGCAAAATAGTTATAAATACCTATTGTTGTCCCTCCCAGAAACAATACCAGAGATACAACAAGTGCCATTATTTTATTGTTCAACGTCATTACATTGCATCCTGAGCTACTGAATCAATTCGAGCAATTCTTTTAGCTGATTGAAATCATGTTTGTTTGAATGAGTAAAACCGTTTGGCATTTCCGTTTTATGCCAGTTATAGAGATCACTGGCATCACGACCTGTTGGCTGGAAATCCAGTAACGCCTGTTTTATTTTTTCTCTTATGTGCTCTGGTACATTTTTGTTTATTGCAATACCGCTGGATGGCACGTAATCGGATCGGTGGATAATGCGAACCTTACCCTTTTTTTCAAGAACATCCGCCAGCGTATCCTGCATACCACATACATCATGTCTGCCGGAAATTACTTCCTCAGCACATTGATGATGTGATCCTGTATGTATATAGCTCTTCAGGTCTTTCAGTCTGATTCCGTTATTCATCAGTTCTATGCGCGGCAGTAAATACCCCTGTGTGGATGATGTATTCCCGAATACCATTCTTTTTCCACGTACATCCTTTATACCCCTGATATCACTTGCAGGATGAGCAATCATAAATGAGCGGTACTCTGATCTTCCCTGTAAATTAATTCCTCTTACCAGACAGATCACAGCATATTTTCTTTCCGCCTTTATAAAGCTGACTGCACCTACCGCAGCAAGATCGACAATACCATTACCCAGATCATCTGACAGTTCTGTATTATCCGGATTCAAATGGAGCTTGAATTGATAGCCGGTCGTCTTTTCAAGATATTTTAGAAACGGAGCATACTGGCGTGCATCTTCTATCGCCCCTGACCGCACATCAAAACCGAATCTCAATATTATTTTTTCATCACCACCTTGGGCTGCGGTTTGTTTGACAGGATCGACTGTTATCTCTGAATGAGTAGTCCCATCACAAGCACCCAGTAGCAACAATATCACTACCAGAAAATATCTTGATAAACTCTGCATATGATATGTCCTTTGCCTAGATAGCGATTTATTAATCCATAATAAATTTAGTGTAATTAAACCGTAATTATTTTGCCTATTTAGCAATGCATGATGACTTTATATAAGATCGTACCAATGAGGAATTTTTATACATGCAATCAATACGGGATATGCATATATGAAGGGAAAAGCGGTAAATAAAAAAACCCGGTCAGGAAATAACCGGGTTTTTTATATTTAGTGCCAGATGATGAATCTATATTTTGAAACTTCCCACCAGCTTCTTGAGTTCTCTGGCAACAGAAGACAGTTTTATGCTGGCCTGTGCTGTTTACTCTATCGGATAACCGGCAGATTCCCAGGCAGGAAAGCCATCACGAAAATAATTGACTTTGGTAAAGCCCCATTTAACCGCCTTTTGGGATGCCTCTGAGCTACGTAAACACTTTGGACCATTACAGTAAATCACTACTGGCTCATTGGCTTTGGTCTCTTTTGAAAGCGTTTCTTTTGAAAAGACTTTTTTGAGCTCAATGTGTACTGCACCAGGAATACGCCCTGCTTCCCATTCTGTGTCCGCACGAACATCGATAAACAGGACTCCCTTGTCAAATAATGCTTTTGCCTCTGCTGCTGTCACTGTTCTGGCGCCGGTCACTGTTGTTGGTGATAGCTTGTCTGCTGCATTGGCAAATGAAACTGTGAATACCAGAAACAATATATTGATTACGCGAATGAACATTTTCATACCTCGCCTTTCACTTGATTATTGATTTAATGTCTGACTACCAGACATTAAATATCGATGTCCTTATATAATCGGTAAAACCGAGAGAACCTTTAAAAATCAGGGTATATTTAACACGGGAGTATTACTGTTCACCATATAAAACAATGAGTTATATTTAGTAAAACTCTAGTCTTGTAAAAATTGAGCCTGACGAACACCTTCTTCTTCATTAACAAAATAAAGCAAAAGCGCACCAAAACCGAACAATATAAGCAGGGACAAAATTGAAAGTCGCGGCTCACCGGTAGCCATACTGACCCAACCCATCATGACTGGTCCCAGCACAGCAGCAAACTTGCCCAGCATGTTATAGAAACCAAAAAACTCGGCTGATTTATTAGCCGGAATGATGCGTGCATAGAAAGAACGACTTAATGACTGCACACCACCTTGTACCAAACCGATGACAACGGCCAGCACATAAAACTCATACACCTGATCCATAAAATAGCCATAAGTGGTCACACCCATATAAATAAAGATGGCCAGAAAGATTCCTTTTTTTGTTCCCCATGTTTCACCAAGTTTGCCAAACAGCAATGCCGCTGGAAAACCGACAAACTGTGTGATCAGTAATGCCACCATGAGTGTTTGTGCCGGGAAACCCAGCGCCATTCCATAATCCACCGCCATCCGGATGATGGTGTCAACACCATCGATATATAACCAGTAGGCCAGCAAAAAAAGAAAAACCACTCGCAGACGACGTACATGGTGGAAGGTGCCGGTTAATTGATGAACACCTTTAATAATGGAAGAAACAACAGACTTTCTTTTGTAGTTATTATTTTTTGTTTCTTTCACAAAAAGAAATAATGGTAACGAAAAAACCATCCACCAGAAAGCTACCATAATAAAGGACAGCCGTATCGCTTCAGAACTGTCAGCAAGACCAAACGTTTCCGGGTACAACACCATTAATATATTAATGGAAAACAAGATACCGCCACCCAGATAACCTAATGAAAAACCCAGTGCCGATACCCTGTCCATATTTTCATTCTTTGTTACCACAGTAATCAGTGCATCATAAAAAATATTACCGCCCATGAATCCAATACTGGCAACAATATAAAGCAACACCGCCAATTGCCATTGGCCACTTTGCACAAAATAGAGTGAGCCACACATCACCATACCCAGTGCTGCAAAAAACAAAAGAAAACCTTTGCGTGCACCTGCTTGATCGGCAATTGCACCTAACAAAGGTGCAAGCAACACAATGATCAAACTGGAAACCGAATTACTTAATCCAAGATAAAAAGTGCTGGTGCCCGTATCAACACCGGTACTCCAGTACTCCTTGAAAAATACCGGAAAGAAACCGGCAATCACAACCGTGGCATAGGCTGAATTAGCCCAGTCATACAAGGCCCACGAAAAGATTTGCTTGTCTTTGTAAATAGCTGACATGAAAAAAGTGTAGTCTATAAAACAAAAACCCCTGCTGGTATCAACAGGGGTTTTTGTTTTCTTGCTCTCTATATATGCTTACATATATGGAAGTTCCATTTTAGAACGGGATATCGTCATCAAAATCATCTGCACTGGCCATTGCAGGTTCCTTACTCATTGAACCTTCACTTTCCGGCATATCATTTGAATAACTGCCACCTGCTCCGCTACGACCACCAAGCATTTGCATTTCATTGGCCACGATTTCTGTTGTGTAACGATCCTGACCATCCTGCCCCTGCCACTTGCGTGTTTGCAAACGACCTTCTACATAAATTTGTGAACCTTTTTTCAGGTATTCGCCAGCAATCTCCGCCAGACGACCAAAAAACACAATACGATGCCATTCGGTGTTTTCCCGTTTCTCTCCGGATTGTTTGTCTTTCCACTGTTCACTGGTTGCCAAGGTAACGTTTGTCACTGCGCCGCCGCTTGGCATATAACGCACTTCCGGATCTTTGCCTAAATTTCCTACCAGGATTACCTTGTTTACGCCTCTCGCCATTTTCTTATCTCCGATTTTATTTTGTCGTTTATGTATACGTATATGGTGCTTTATTGTTAAACAATTGTATGACCAATTGCGAGGACAATCATATCAATGGAAATCAAACAACGGTAGCTTTTATTTCTCTATGTTGTCATAAATATAAAAATCAAACTGTTAGAGAATGATATTAATGGGATACCTAATAACAGCCCTTTAAACTCCTCAAACGATTGAGGACAAGGCGGAAAGAAATAAAAAAAGCGGAGTTTACAAACAGTAAATGAGCATTTTTTGAATTTCTTTTCAACGCAGTCATCAATCGTTTAAGGAGTTTAAAGATGAAAATTTGTTCAATGCCTCCTCATCCAATGCATGCTTATCCACTTTCAAATACGCCACACCTTCTTCAAGAATAATTGTGACTTCAGCAACTCCGGTAACTTTGGTCATTTGAAGTGTTAAACGCTTTGCCTCTTCTTCTGAAACATTGCCAATATTAATTAAACGGGTTATCAGGTAACGCGGACTTCGCATACTGCTTGCAATTACAACCCATAAGGCCGCGATAGAGGCTGAAAAGGAAAACACGCCTTCTACCCCGTATTGACCATATAACCAGCCACCGGTCACGCCTCCGACAAAGGCACCAAAAAACTGTGAGCTGGAATACATCCCCATTGCACTGCCTTTCTTGTCAGGCGGTGCAATTTTGGAAACCAGTGATGGCAATGTTGCCTCAAGCAAATTAAACGCCAGAAAAAAAACAAAAATGGTAATAAACAATCCGGTCAGTGATTCATAAAAAAGTCGCAATCCGATTTCCGAGAAGGCCAGCACAACAATGGCGCCCACAAACACCTGTTTCATTCTGCGATGTTTTTCCGCCAGAATAATAAACGGGATCATGCCGGCAACAGACAGGATCAATGCCGGTAAATAAACCTGCCAGTGATGCATTGCATCCAGTCCACTGTAATCGCGTAGTGCCAGCGGCAACACTACAAACGTGGCTGTCAAAATAACATGCAGTATAAAAATACCGGCATCCAGACGTAACAACTGCGGATCTGTCATCACACTACTGAGTTGATCAACTACCGGCTGGGCATCACGATGCACTCTGGAATGCACTGCTGTTGGTACCGCAAATTTGATAATAATGATCGAAATACTTGCGAGCACTGCCGTTAACCAGAAAATACCCGGCACACCAATCCAGCTATTCAATAAAGGACCCAGCAACAGCGCCAGTGCAAATGCCATTCCAATACTCATGCCAATCATGGCCATGACCTTGGTGCGTTGTTCTTCACGTGAAAGATCAGCAGCCAGCGCCATCACCGCAGCAGCAATTGCCCCACTGCCCTGTATGGCACGACCAATGATGACACCATAAATGGATTCCGACATCGCAGCGATCACACTGCCTGCCACAAACAACAATAAACCAAAAATAATGACCGGCTTGCGTCCCAGACGATCTGATGCCAGCCCAAACGGAATTTGCAGTAACGCCTGACTCAATCCGTATATACCGATCGCCATTCCTATCAGTAACGGTGTATTGCCTTCCAGATGATCGGCATAGAGTGAGAATACCGGCAGGATCATGAATAACCCCAGCATACGCATGGCATAAACGCTTGATAGCGACACCGCTGTACGTTTTTCGCTTGCTGTCATGGAAAAGGAGTCACTTCGGGCAGGATTCACGATATACAGGCTCTCATCAATAATATGAAGTTCTTTTGCTTCCGGGGTCGGTATCAACGTATATTAACAGGTTTAGTCTGGGCCGGAAAAATTATGAGTAGTATCCGCATTCGTGGGGCGCGTACCCACAACCTGAAAGCCATTAATCTTGATCTGCCGCGCGATAAAATGATCGTAATCACCGGTTTGTCGGGTTCCGGCAAATCATCACTCGCTTTCGATACCATCTATGCCGAAGGCCAGCGTCGCTATGTCGAATCACTTTCGGCCTATGCTCGTCAGTTTTTATCCGTTATGGAAAAACCGGATGTCGATACCATTGAAGGTTTGTCGCCGGCCATCTCGATTGAACAAAAGGCAACATCGCACAACCCTCGCTCCACGGTTGGCACCATTACCGAAATCTATGACTATTTGCGTTTGCTGTTTGCACGTGCCGGTGAACCACGCTGTCCTGATCACAACACGGTGCTGGAAGCCCAAACAGTCAGCCAAATGGTTGATACGGTGCTTGCCCTGCCGGAAGACAGTCGCATGATGCTGCTCGCACCGGTTGTCACCGAACGTAAAGGTGAACACATCAAGATTCTGGAAGAATTGCGTAGTCAGGGTTATATCCGGGCACGCATTGATGGAGAAATCATTGAACTCGATGAACTGCCGGAGCTGGATCTACGTAAGAAACATACCATTGAGGCAGTCGTAGATCGATTTAAAGTACGTCCTGATATCAAACAACGACTGGCTGAATCTTTTGAAACCACCATTGATTTATCTGATGGGATTGCACGCGCTGTCTTTATGGATGATCCTGACAAGGAAGAACTGGTCTTCTCGGCACGCTTTGCCTGTTCTGAATGTGGATACAGTATTCAGGAACTGGAGCCACGCATTTTCTCCTTTAACAATCCTGCCGGTGCCTGCCCTGAGTGTGACGGTCTGGGTGTAAAACAGTTTTTTGATCCGGAACGGGTGGTACGCCATCCGGAACTGAGCCTGCCCGGTGGTGCGGTGCGCGGCTGGGATCGACGCAATACCTGGTATTTCCAGTTAATTTCATCATTGGCGCACCATTACAAATTTGATCTCGATACCCCGTTTGAAGATTTATCTGATGATATTAAAAACATTCTGTTATATGGCAGTGGTGAACAGGAAATTGAATTTATCTATCTGGCAGAAAGTGGCAAAACCAAGCGCCGTCACAGTTTTGAAGGCATTATCCGCAATATGGAACGCCGTTATCGGGAAACCGATTCCAATGTTGTGCGTGAAGAACTGGCCAAGAACCTGAGCGTCCAGACTTGCCCGTCATGTAATGGTGCACGTCTGATGCGCGCCGCACGTCATGTCTATGTGGCAGAACAAACCTTGCCCGAGATCACGCAACTACCGGTCGGCAAGGCACTCGATTTTTTTGAACACCTGACCTTGCCTGGCTGGCGTAATGAAATCGCCATCAAGATCGTCAAGGAACTGCGTGAGCGACTTGGCTTTCTGGTCAATGTTGGACTGGAATACCTGTCACTGGAACGCAAGGCAGATACCCTGTCCGGTGGTGAGGCACAACGTATCCGGCTCGCCAGCCAGATTGGTGCCGGGCTGGTTGGGGTAATGTATGTTCTGGATGAACCTTCAATTGGTCTGCACCCACGAGACAATCGGCGTCTGCTAGACACCCTGTTTCGTTTACGTGATCTGGGCAATACCGTGATTGTGGTCGAACATGATGAAGAAGCCATTCGTGAAGCCGACTATGTGGTCGACATTGGCCCCGGTGCCGGTGTGCATGGCGGCGAAATTGTGGCCGAAGGGATACCTGATGAAATTCTGGCCAATGAAAAATCACTGACCGGTCAATACTTGTCCGGCCGCAAATCCATTCCTGTACCGACAGTGCGCACACCGGTTCAGGAAGATCGTTGCCTTCGCATCAAGGGTGCGCACGGCAATAATCTCAAACATGTCGATATCACGATTCCGGCCGGACTCATGATATGCATTACCGGCGTTTCCGGTTCGGGAAAATCCACCCTGACTATTGATACCCTTTACCGACAGGCAGCAAGACACCTCAATGGCAGTAGCGAGGAACCGGCTCCCTGCGATGAAATTTCCGGCTTCCATTTGTTCGATAAAGTCATTGATATCGACCAAAGCCCGATTGGTCGCACACCGCGATCAAATCCGGCCACCTATACCGGTCTGTTTACCCCTATACGCGAGCTGTTTGCCAACACACCCGAGGCACGCGCACGCGGCTACACTCCCGGGCGCTTCAGTTTCAACGTCAAGGGAGGCCGCTGTGAGGCCTGTCAGGGCGATGGTGTTATCAAGGTAGAAATGCACTTTCTGCCCGATATCTACGTGCCATGCGATGTCTGCAAGGGCAAGCGCTATAACCGTGAGACACTTGATATCCGTTACAAGGGTAAGAACATCCATGAAGTACTGGATATGACCGTAGAAGATGCAGGTGAATTCTTCCGTAACATCCCGACCGTGGCACGCAAGCTGGATACCTTGATTGACGTTGGCCTTTCCTATGTTCGTCTGGGTCAAAATGCAACCACCTTGTCAGGCGGTGAAGCACAACGTGTGAAACTGTCACGTGAACTGTCCAAACGTGATACCGGGCGCACGCTCTACATTCTTGATGAACCCACCACCGGTTTGCACTTTCACGATATTGATCACCTGCTGGTTGTCCTGCATCGTTTACGTGATCATGGCAACACCATTATCGTGATTGAACATAACCTGGATGTCATCAAGACGGCTGACTGGATTATTGACCTTGGACCAGAAGGCGGTGATAAGGGTGGAGAAATTATTGCCACCGGCACGCCTGAAGAAGTCGCCCAATGCAAGGGCTCGTATACCGGCCAATTCCTCAAGCCTGTATTAAAAAATGCTAATTAACGACTGAAAATCAAGCTTCCATGGCGTATTCGACAAAATAAAACAAAAAATTTAAATTAATTTAATGCGTCAAAAATGCCTGTTTTTATAGTGTCAAATAATCATTTTTGTTTTTAATGTCGGGCACTTAGTGAAATGTATTACTGCAATACTACAGATTGAAAAACTCAAAAAATCGCTGAAACACTGTAAATAAGCTGTAAAATGTACTTGACCTTTTGTTCACAATGTTCAAAATAGCACCTGAGGGTAGTTGCAAACGAATTACAAGAATTTTAAACGTACCTGCAAGGGTGCATATAAAAAGCCGAATACTCACATAACACTAACATATACAGGAGTAAATAATGGCCGCAAAAAAACCAGCCACTAAGTCACAAATTATTTCAGAAATTGCTGAAAGAACAGAACTGACCAAGAAAGACGTTACTGCTGTCTTTGATGAACTTGCAGATTTGATTGAGCGCGATTTAAGTAATCGGGGACCAAAACAATTTACTGTTCCAGGTCTGATGAAAATTGTTGTTCAAAACAAGCCTGCTACAAAGGCACGTAAAGGTATTAATCCTTTCACTGGTGAAGAAACAACATTCAAAGCAAAACCTGCCCGCAATGTTGTAAAGGTTCGTCCTTTGAAAGCATTGAAAGACATGGTTTAAAAACCATTTAACCTGATAATAAAAAAGCCGGTCAAATGACCGGCTTTTTTATTATATATCAATAGGTTAGATGATATTGAATGCATCTCCGATGACCAGACCCAATGCCTCATTTGCCCGTCCTTTATTCACTGCAATTTCAACCAGTCCGTTTGCATTTTCATACCAGAAAGCTTCACCACTTTTTACTTCAGAAAAGGTTCTTGCAAACCCGAGTTTGTGATTTTTTATTACAATCATTTTATCTTTTGTTAATTTGCTTGCACGCAAGCCAGTCATCACATTACCAAAATGATCAACATAAATAATTTCATTTAAGTCTTCCGGCAAATCATTTTTATTTTGTTCACTCCGTTTTTCACCCGGCACATCATCACCACGTGCAATCATTGCCGCTACCGGTGCAAACAAATCACGACCATGAAATGAACCGGACAACCTTTCCGGCTGCCATGTAATATTCCACCATTGAGATCGGGAGGCACGCATCGCAACCACATTGAACAAACCATTGTCCGGTCCAACAAACCAGCGGCCATCTGCCTGTAACACCACCGCATCGCGATCACTGCCGACACCAGGATCAACAACCGACAAAAACACTGAGCCTTCCGGAAACTCCCTGCAATAGGCAGACAACAAATATGCACCGGCCTTTGCATTGAATGCAGGTACATCAGTAAACAGATCGATGACTGGGGTATCTGGCGCCCACTTGGCGAGTACCGCCTTCATTTGACCGATGTAGGGGCCTTGCAGGCCGAAGTCTGTGAAGAGAATAATCATCATTGGATTATAGTCCTCCCCTTGTGGGAAGGGGATAAATTCACGTGTTATACGCACAAAAAAGCCGGCGAGAGCCGGCTTTATCAATATGGAGGATTACGGAAGTTTATTCTGCGGTTGCAGCTTCTTCTAATACATCTTCCTCGATTTGTGGACGATCGACGAGTTCAACTATCGCCATCGGTGCCTTGTCGCCGACACGAAAACCACATTTCAGGATTCTTGTATAACCACCAGGACGTTCCTTGTAACGTGGTGCCAGTTCGTTAAACAGCTTGGTCACTGTGTCACGATCACGCAGTCTAGAAAATGCCAGACGGCGACGTGATACATTGTCATCCTTGGCCATGGTAATCAAAGGCTCGACTACACGACGCAGTTCCTTTGCCTTTGGCAGGGTTGTCTTGATCACTTCATGTTGCAACAGCGATGCCGCCATGTTTTTAAACATAGCCTTGCGGTGACTGCTGTTACGATTTAATTGTCTTCCACTCTTACGATGACGCATTTTGGTTACCTGCTAAAACAGCTCTTATGCTGATTCTCTTTCACGATTCATCAGACTTGCCGGCGGCCAGTTATCCAGGCGCATACCCAGTGAAAGTCCGCGTGAAGCGAGAACGTCTTTGATTTCGGTCAGTGACTTTTTGCCCAGATTCGGGGTCTTGAGTAATTCAACCTCGGTCTTCTGGATAAGGTCACCAATGTAATAAATACTTTCTGCCTTGAGGCAGTTGGCAGAACGGACAGTCAGTTCCAGATCGTCAACAGGGCGCAGGAGAATTGGATCGATGTCTTCTTCTTTCTTCACTTCTTCGTGTTTTTCTTCTGCTTCAAGGTCTACAAATACGGATAACTGACGCTGAAGGATAGTCGCTGACTGGCGAATTGCATTTTCAGGGTCGATGGTTCCGTTTGTTTCCAGATCAATAATCAGCTTGTCCAGATTGGTGCGTTGTTCAACACGGGCACTTTCCACGTTGTAGGCAACACGATGTACCGGGCTGAATGAAGCATCCAGTCTCAGCTTGCCAATTGGGCGATCACCGTCTTCCGCATCGTAACGTGTATTGGCTGGCTGATAACCACGACCCTTTTCAATCTTCAGGGTCATGCTTAGTTCACCGGAACCGTTCAGGGTAGCGATGACCAGATCAGGATTAACAATTTCAATGTCATGTGACTGTTCGATATCACCCGCTGTAACCGCACCCGGGCCTGATTTCTTCAGTGTCACAATTGCTTCATCACGTTCATGCATGATGATAGCCAGTTGTTTCAGGTTCAACATGATTTCAACAACGTCTTCCTGTACACCTTCAATCGTGGTGTATTCATGAAGAACGCCATTGATCTCAACTTCTGTTACCGCGCATCCTGACATGGAAGACAGGAGAATACGACGCAGTGCATTACCCAGTGTATGACCAAAACCACGTTCCAGTGGTTCCAGAACGACTCTGGCATGTGTGTTGCTGATTGTCTTAACTTCAACAAGACGTGGTTTTAAAAATTCAGTGACTGAACCCATGTGCTAAATGCCCTCTTTAGTTCTCTACTTATTTGGAGTAAAGCTCAACTACAAGATGTTCATTGATCTCAGCCGGTAATTCACTTCTTTCCGGATGAGCCTTGTAAGTACCCTGCATTTGATTGACGTTAACATCCAGCCAATCGGCTACGCCGCGCTGTTGTGCAAGTTCAAGTGCAGACTTGGCACGTAATTGCTCTTTTGCTCCATCAGCCAGTGCAACAACATCACTTGGTTTAACCTGATAGGAAGGAATGGTAACGATGGCACCATTTACTGTAATTGCCTTGTGTCTTACCAGTTGGCGGGCTTCGTTACGTGATGAACCAAAACCCATACGATAGACAACATTATCAATGCGTGACTCCAGCAGGCGTAACAGGTTTTCACCGGTTGAACCCTTTTGACGATCCGCTTCCTTGTAGTAAAGACGGAACTGTTTTTCCAGTACGCCGTAAATCCTGCGCAGTTTCTGTTTTTCACGTAACTGCAATGCATAGTCTGATAAACGAGTACGTCTCTGACCATGCTGACCAGGAGGGAACGCACGGTTTTCCATTGCGCATTTACCTGTGTAACACTTTTCACCCTTGAGGAAGAGCTTTTCACCCTCACGGCGACACAAGCGACATTTTGAACCTATGTATCTAGCCAACTTTCTATCTCCGAAAATTAAACGCGACGTTTCTTGGGTGGCCGACATCCATTGTGTGGAATCGGTGTCACATCTTTAATGTTAGTAATCTTGAATCCTCTGGCGTGCAATGCACGTACGGCAGATTCACGACCCGGACCCGGACCTTTCACCATCACGTCCAGGTTTTTCATTCCAAATTCCTGTGCAACGGCACCTGCCTTTTCAGCAGCAACCTGTGCGGCAAAAGGTGTACTCTTGCGTGAACCGCGGAAACCGGAACCACCTGATGTTGCCCAAGCTAGTGCATTGCCCTGACGATCAGTGATAGTAATGATTGTGTTATTAAATGAAGCATGAATGTGTGCGACACCGTCAACGACATTCTTTTTAACGCGTTTACGTGTTCTGCTTGCTGCTGGTTTGGCCATAATTAACTAATCCGCTTATTTCTTGATTGCTTTGCGTGGACCTTTACGTGTCCGTGCGTTAGTGCGTGTGCGTTGACCTCTTAATGGCAAACCACGGCGATGACGAATACCGCGGTATGTACCAAGGTCCATCAGACGCTTGATGTTCATTGAAACTTCTCTGCGCAAATCACCTTCAAGGGTGTATTTGCCAGTTTCTGTACGCAAAGCCTCAACCTCGGCTTCGGTCAGATCCTTAATCTTGGTGGTCGGGGCAATGCCCGCTCCTTTACAGATATCCTGCGCGCGTGTACGCCCAATGCCATAAATTGCCGTCAAGGCAATTACTGCATGTTTATTATCTGGAATATTGATACCGGCAATTCGCGCCATGCACCTGGACTCCTATAAAAATCAATAAGTTAGCTGTTTATACAAAACAGCAGATTATACCCTAAAAAACACCCAAAAACCACGCCTGTGAGCCTTAGCCCTGACGCTGTTTATGGCGCTTTTCCTTACAAATCACCCGTACCACACCGTGGCGACGGATAATTTTGCAATTTCTGCACAATTTCTTGACTGAAGCTCTTACTTTCATCGCTCTTTACTCCTAACGTCCGCCTCGACTAACGAAGCATCCCGGTACCGCCATATCCCTTGAGATTGGCCTTTTTCATCAGCCCCTCATATTGGTGGCTCATCAAATGTGTCTGCATCTGGGCCATAAAGTCCATGACCACCACCACGATAATCAGCAGTGAGGTTCCGCCAAAATAGAACGGAACGTTCCAGTTCAGGATCAAAAACTCCGGTAGCAGACACACGGCTGTAATATAGCCTGCGCCTATCAGGGTCAACCGCGACATGACGCTGTCAATATAGCGTGCTGTCTGTTCACCCGGACGCATACCCGGAATTATCGCACCTGATTTTTTCAGGTTATCTGCTGTATCCTTGGGATTAAATACCAAGGCGGTATAAAAAAAGCAGAAAAATATAATCGCAATCGCATAAAAAATGACATATAGCGGTTGCCCGGGTGAAAGTGTTGTTGCGATATCACTTAACCACCCTAATCCTTCAGTCTGTCCAAACCAGCTACCCAATGTTGCCGGGAACAGAATAATACTGGACGCAAAAATCGGCGGTATTACACCTGCCATGTTCAGTTTCAGCGGCAGATGACTGGTCTGCCCTGCATACATCTTGCGCCCTTGCTGACGCTTGGCATAGTTAACGGTAATACGCCGTTGCCCGCGTTCAACAAAAATAACAAATGCGGTCACTGCCAGAGCCAGTGCAAACAGAATCAATACCATCAAGGTATGAATCTCGCCGGTACGCACCAGTTCGAGTGTACCGCCGATAGCCGCAGGTAATCCTGCAACGATACCGGCAAAAATAATCAGCGAAATACCGTTACCGATACCACGCTCTGTCACCTGTTCCCCTAACCACATCAGGAACATGGTGCCGGTAACCAGTGTTGTTACCGCTGTGAAACGGAATATAAATCCCGGTTCCATGACAACCGGAATATTACCCGGTGCCATTTGGCTTTCCAGTGCCAACGCAATACCCATTGACTGGAAAGTGGCCAGTACCACCGTGCCGTAGCGCGTGTACTGTGTAATCTTTCTGCGTCCGGACTCGCCTTCTTTCTTCATCTGTTCCAGTGTTGGTACAGTTGAAGACAACAATTGCATAATGATGGATGCTGAAATGTAAGGCATCACACCTAATGCAAAGACGGCAAAGCGTCCTAATGCACCCCCTGAAAACATGTTAAACATGTCCAGAATCGTGCCACGTTGCTGCTCGTACAATGCAGCCAATGCTGCTGGGTCAATCCCGGGTACCGGTACATGCGTTCCGATCCGGTATACCAGCAAAGCCCCCAATACAAATAACAGTCGACGTTTCAGCTCTGCGAGCTTGCCGCTGCCCAACATATCAGCAACTGCTGACTTGGAGGCTCCCATTTATCTTATTCCTCGATCTTGCCGCCAGCCGCTTCGATAGCAGCACGTGCTCCCTTGGTTACCCCAAGGCCGCGAACAGTCACTGCCTTTTCGATAACACCTGATGCAATCACCTTGGCACGCTTGATGTCATGATTGATTATTTTGGCTGTTTTCAGTGCCAGCAAATCAACAACATCACCTTCTACCATAGCTAATTCATGCAAACGAATTTCTGCTTTTTCGGCACTGGTTGTGGAAGCAAAACCACGCTTGGGCAGGCGACGCTGTAATGGCATCTGACCACCTTCGAAACCAACCTTGTGAAAACCGCCGGCACGAGAATGCTGACCCTTGTGACCACGTCCACAGGTCTTGCCAGTACCGGAACCGATACCACGTCCGACACGTTTGCCTGGCTTTCTGGCACCGTCTGCAGATTTAATCGTATTCAATCGCATTGTCATTTTATACGTCCTCGGTCTTCACCATGTAAGACACTTTATTAATCATACCGCGTGTGCATGGTGTATCTTCAACTTCAACGGTGTGGTGCATACGGCGCAGACCCAGTCCGGCAACGCATGCCTTGTGAGAAGCCAGTCTTCCATTGGTACTTTTTACCAATGTCACTTTAATCATTTTTTTGCCTGAAGCCATGAGTTTACTCCAGTATTTCCTTCACAGTTTTACCACGTTTGGCAGCAACATCATCAGGAGATGTCATTTCAGCCAAACCATTAATGGTTGCACGTACAACGTTAATCGGGTTGGTAGAACCGATACACTTGGCCAGAACGTTGTGTACACCAACTACTTCAAAAACAGCGCGCATGGCACCACCGGCAATAATACCGGTACCTTCTGATGCCGGTTGCATAAATACTTTAGCTGCACCGTGTGTTGCAGTAATAGGGTATTGCAATGTGTTGTTGGTCAGGCTGACAGACTTCATGTTACGACGTGCCTGCTCCATTGCCTTCTGGATTGCGGCAGGTACTTCACGTGCCTTGCCCATACCAAAACCAACCTTGCCTGCACCATCACCGACTACGGTCAGTGCAGAGAAACCAAACTGGCGACCACCTTTTACTACCTTGGCGACACGACGGACACCAATCAGTTTTTCCTGTAAGTCGCTACCACTATTTTCAACAGCTGCATCAAATTTTGCCATTACTCAAACCTTTAAAATTCAAGTCCGTTTTCACGTGCCGCATCAGCTAATGCCTTGATACGACCATGAAACCTGAAACCGGAACGATCAAAAGCAATACGGGTAACACCCTTTGCCTTGGCGCGTTCGGCGATAAATTTACCCACTACAGAAGCTGCATCCTTGTTACCTGAATTCTTAACAGCTTTCCTGATTTCTGCATCAAGCGTTGAAGAACTGGCCAGTACCTGTGAGCCAGAAGGATCAATGACCTGCGCATAAATATGACGCGGAGTACGATGTACACAAAGGCGATGCGTTGTCTGTTCCTTGATTCTGGCACGAGACTTGCGACCGCGGCGTATACGAGTTGATTTTTTACTATTCATAATCGTTTAACCTGAACCTTATTTCTTCTTGGCTTCCTTACGAACAACCACTTCATCCGAATAACGTACACCCTTGCCTTTATAAGGTTCAGGTGGACGGTATGCACGAATCTTGGCGGAAACCTCTCCTACGAGTTGTTTGTCCACACCCTTGACCAGAATTTCAGTCTGGCTTGGTGTTTCAATCGTAATACCTTCTGGCACAGGGAATTTCACCGGATGTGAAAAACCGAGTGTTAATTCCAGTGTCTTGCCCTTGGCCTGAGCACGGTAACCAACACCAACCAGCTCAAGCTTTCTTTCAAAACCCTGACTGACACCAGTAACCATATTGCTAACAATCGCACGCATGGTGCCTGCCATTGCCCAATTTGGCTTGCCATCATTATCACGTGGCACAAATTTCAATACGTTGTCTTCCTTCATGATCTCAACTGCATCATGAATATTCTGAGACAAATTACCTTTTGAACCCTTTACTGCCACATCCTGACCATTGATAGAAACTTCTACGCCGGAAGGAATTGCAATTGGGTTTTTAGCTATTCTGGACATAAATAATTCTCGCCTTTAAGCCAAATATCCGATGACTTCACCGCCAGTACCTGCAGCACGTGCAGCACGATCTGACATCAGCCCTTTTGAGGTTGAAATAATCGCAATACCAAGACCACCGTTTACCTTGGGTAATTCATCATTGCCCTTGTAAACTCGCAGACCTGGACGACTCGCACGCTTAATCATGTCGATTACTGGCTTACCTTGATAATATTTCAGTACTACTTTTAATACCGGTTTGCCGTCCTCTTCCTTTATGGAAAAGTCGGAAATATAACCCTCGTCCTTCATCAGGCGAGCAATGTCTGCCTTTAGCTTGGATGAAGGGATGTTTACCTCAACCTTTTTGGCCGCTTGTCCATTACGGATGCGGGTAAACATATCGGCAATTGGGTCACTCATACTCATAATGTTCTAGCCTTTCTATTGATTACCAGCTGGCCTTGACCAGACCTGGAATGTCGCCGCGCATTGCAGCTTCACGTAATTTGTTTCTGCACAGTCCAAATTTGCGATAGTAGCCATGTGGACGACCTGTTATACGACAACGATTACGAACTCGTGTTGGACTTGAGTCACGCGGCAATGACTGAAACTTGATGCGTGCTGCTTCACGTTCTTCATCACTGATGTTTGGATCAATCAGTTTTGCCTTGAGTGCTGCACGCTTGGCGGCAAATCTTGCAACCATTTTCTTGCGTTTCACATCACGATTTATCATTGAAGTCTTTGCCATAGTCTTATCAACCCTTGAATGGAAAATTGAAGGCTTCCAGCAGTGCCTTGCCTTCTTCGTTCGTTCTTGCTGTCGTTGTAATAGTGATATCCATTCCACGCAGAGTGTCGATCTTGTCGAAATCAATCTCCGGGAAAATAATCTGCTCACGTACACCCATGCTGTAGTTGCCGCGACCATCAAATGATTTGCCATTCAGACCACGGAAGTCACGAATACGTGGAATTGAAATTGAAATCAGGCGATCCAGAAACTCATACATACGATCACTGCGCAGGGTTACCTTGCAACCAATTGGCCATCCTTCACGAATCTTGAAGCCGGCAATCGACTTGCGCGCATGAGTCACGACCGGTTTCTGTCCTGCAATCTTGACCATGTCGCTAACTGCATGTTCGACAATCTTTTTGTCTGTCACAGCTTCACCCAGACCCATATTAAGCGTGATCTTGGTAATGCGAGGTACCTGCATAACATTCTTGTAGCTAAACTTTTCTGTAAGCTGTTTAACTACTGTGTTCTGATAATATTCTTGAAGCCTGCTCATTTTCTAATACCCTAGCTATCTACCACTTCACCGTTTGATTTGAAGTAACGTACCTTGCTACCGTCTTCCAGAGTCTTGATACCCACCTTGTCACCCTTCTGGGTTACCGGGTTAAAAAGCGCAATGTTAGACATATGCAGAGGCATTTCTTTTTCCACAATACCACCAGCTACACCCTGTTGAGGGTTTGGCTTCGTATGACGTTTGGCAATGTTGATGTTTTCAACGAGAATGCGATCGCGGTCAAGAATACCCAGAACTGTGCCCTGCTTACCCTTGTCTTTACCTGTGATCACAATGACCTCATCACCTTTACGTATCTTGTTCATTTCGTAACCTCTACAACACTTCCGGTGCAAGTGAAATAATCTTCATGAATTTCTCGCCACGCAGTTCACGAGTAACCGGGCCAAAAATACGTGTACCAATTGGCTGTAAATTGGTGTTAAGCAAAACCGCTGCATTGCCGTCAAAACGAATGACTGAACCATCAGGGCGACGTACACCCTTGCGTGTTCTTACAACAACAGCATTATAAACCTCACCCTTCTTGACCTTGCCGCGCGGAATCGCTTCTTTCACGCTTACCTTGATAACGTCACCTACTCGTGCATAACGACGATGTGAACCGCCAAGCACTTTAATACACATCAAACGACGTGCACCGCTGTTATCTGCTGCATCAAGTGTGGTCTGCATCTGAATCATTGTACTTTTCCTCTACAGCCCGACCTTATCTGGCCTTTTCAATAACACTGACAAGACGCCAGGATTTAGTCTTCGAAATTGGACGACATTGTTCAATACTGACAACATCACCTTCATTACATTCATTAGCTGCATCATGTGCATGAATTTTTGTTGAACGACGAACATACTTTTTATAAACAGGATGCGGTACTCTGCGTTCAACCAGTACTGTAATGGACTTGTCCATCTTGTTGCTAACAACACGTCCTTCGACAGTACGTTTTACTTCTGTCTGTTCACTCATGATGCGTTATCCGTTTTTTCTTCAATTACTGTTTTGATACGTGCAATATCACGACGTATCTGTTTCATCTGGTGTGGCTTTGACATCTGTCCAACACCTCTTTGCATACGCAGGTTAAACTGTTCACGTAAAAGACCTGTCAGCTCTTGCTGCAGTTCTTCGGTATTCTTTTCTCTGAGCTCGCTTGCTTTCATTACATCACCGTCCGAGTAACAAAGGTTGTAGCTATTGGCAGTTTTGCTGCTGCCAGTTTAAACGCTTCACGCGCAATTTCTTCAGATACACCTTCCATTTCATATAACATAAGACCTGGCTGAATCTGTGAAACCCAGTATTCAACATTACCCTTACCTTTACCCATACGTACTTCAATAGGCTTTTTGGTAATTGGCTTGTCCGGGAATATACGAATCCAGATTTTCCCGCCACGCTTGATATAACGTGTCATTGCGCGACGTGCCGCTTCAATCTGACGTGCTGTAATTCGACCACGCCCTACTGCTTTCAGGCCATATTCACCAAAACTTACTTTGTTACCAGATTGCGCCAGACCACGGTTACGACCTTTCTGTGTCTTGCGGAATTTGGTTTTCTTGGGTTGTAACATTGTTCTTTACTCCTGCTCAGGCTGCCGCTGTTTCAGAAGAAGTCGTTTCTTCTTTTTCAGCCCGATCAAATACTTCACCCTTGAAGATCCATACCTTCACGCCAATGATCCCGTAGGTTGTCTTGGCTTCGGCAAAACCATAATCAATATCTGCACGTAATGTATGCAGTGGTACACGGCCTTCGCGGTACCATTCAGAGCGTGCAATTTCTGCACCGTTCAGACGACCGGATACCTTGATCTTGATACCCTGACCACCCAGACGCATGGTATTGGTTACTGCACGCTTCATAGCACGACGGAACATGATGCGACGCTCCAGCTGTTGTGCAACACTTTCTGCTACCAGTTGAGCATCCAGTTCCGGCTTGCGTACTTCTTCAATATTAATGTGTACAGGAATACCCATTCTCTGTGACAACTCAGCACGCAGTTTTTCAATATCCTCACCCTTCTTGCCAATCACGATTCCCGGACGCGCAGTATGAATGGTAATACGGGCAGTCTTGGCAGGTCTTTCAATCTGGATTCTACTGACCGAAGCCTGTGACAATTTCTTGCGCAGAAAATCACGCACATTCAGATCAAGGTTAAGCATGTCTGCAAAGTCCTTGGTGTCCGCATACCACTTGGAAGACCAGTCTTTGACAATGCCTAAACGAATACCTGTTGGATGTACTTTTTGTCCCATTATAACCTCGGTTTACTCTTAATCTTTTCCTGTTTAATCGTCTGAAACAGTAACTGTTATATGACTGGTCCTTTTCAGGATCCTGTCCGCACGTCCCTTGGCACGTGGCATCAAACGCTTGTAAGTTGGACCTTCATCCACCTGAATGGCTGAAACCTTTAATTCATCAATATCTGCACCTTCGTTATGCTCTGCATTGGCAATAGCAGATTCCAGTACTTTCTGGATAAGATCAGACGCCTTCTTGTTGCTGAATGTCAGCAGGTTCAGAGCATTTTCCACTGGCAAACCACGAATCTGATCGGCAACCAGTCTCCCCTTTTGTGGAGAAATGCGTGCATATTTTAATTTTGCAAATGTTTGCATGATATCCTCTTACTTCACCTTCTTGTCCGCAGTGTGCCCCTTGTAGGTACGGGTTGGAGAGAACTCACCCAGCTTGTGTCCAATCATGTTTTCCGAGATCAGAACAGGCACATGTTGTTTCCCGTTATGTACAGCAATTGTTAAACCAATCATTTCAGGAAAAACTGTTGAGCGACGCGACCAGGTCTTGATCGGACGACGATCATTACTGCTCACCGCTGCATCAACTTTCTTCATCAGATGCTGGTCTATAAATGGACCTTTTTTAACTGAACGAGCCACGTCTACTTACCTCACTTATTTCGCTTTACGTCTGCGAACAATCATGTTGTTCGTACGTTTGTTCTTGCGTGTCTTGTAACCCTTGGTTGGCATACCCCAAGGAGAAACCGGATGACGACCACCTGAAGTACGACCTTCACCACCACCATGCGGGTGATCAACCGGGTTCATAACAACACCACGGACTGTCGGACGTACACCGCGCCAGCGAGTAGCACCTGCCTTACCCAAAGAACGCAAATTATGTTCTGAATTACTTACTTCCCCGATTGTCGCACGGCAATCAATCGCCACCTTACGCAGTTCACCTGAACGCAAACGCAGGGTTGCATGGTCACCTTCACGTGCCACTATCTGGACTGAAGCACCGGCACTGCGTGCTATCTGCGCACCCTTGCCTGGCTTCATTTCAATACAATGCACAACTGAACCAACCGGTATATTTCTCAAAGGCAGGCAGTTACCTGGCTTGATGGGGGATTCTGTACCGGACATCACATTCGCGCCTTGCTTAATACCCTTTGGTGCAATGATGTAGCGACGTTCACCATCTTTATAAAGAACCAATGCAATATGTGCACTTCGGTTAGGATCGTATTCGATTCTTTCTACCTTGCCCGGAATACCATCTTTATTACGCTTGAAATCAATAACACGGTAATGCTGTTTATGACCGCCACCCTGATGACGAACAGTAATACGACCATTGCTGTTACGACCACCATTGCGTGATTTCTTTTCAAGCAGGGGTGTATGCGGTGCTCCCTTATGGAGATCCGGAGTAACTACCTGAATAACGCCACGGCGTCCAGGTGATGTTGGTTTTGCTTTTACTATTGCCATCTCTATTACCTGTTCACTTATCCTGCTTTACTATTCTATTCGGCACCCATGAAATCAATATCATGGCCGTCCTGCAGTTTAACGTAGGCTTTCTTCCAGCCTGAACGTTGACCTTCAGCCTGACCAAAACGTTTTCTTTTGGCTGGCATATTAATAACCTGTACACCTGCAACCTTGACATCAAACATCATTTCAACAGCCTTTTTAATCTCAGGCTTGGTTGCATCCGCGATCACCTTGAATACAAACTGCTTGTTACGATCAGCAACGATTGTACTTTTTTCAGAAATATGAGGTGCCAGTACTACCTTCATCAGACGTTCCTGGTTCATGCCAAAACCTCCTCAAATTTCTTGACTGCATCTTCTGTCATCAGCACCTTTTCAAAACCAATCAGACTGACCGGATCGGCGCTTGCAACATCACACACTGCCACTTTGGACAAATTGCGTGTCGCCAGATGCAGGTTCTCACTGGCTGACTCACTGATAACGAGTACGTCATTCAGACCCAGAGCATTCAGCTTGCTGACCATGTCCTTGGTCTTGGGTGAATCTGCATCAAAATCCTTCACTACTATCAGGCGTTCCTGTCTGACCAGTTCAGATAAAATGGAACGCATACCACTGCGATACATTTTCTTGTTCACTTTCTGTGAATAATCACCTTTCACAGCAGCAAATGCCTTGCCTCCCCCGCGCCATAATGGGCTACGGATGGTACCGGCACGTGCACGGCCTGTTCCTTTTTGACGGAATGGCTTTTTACCACCACCGCTTACTTGTGAGCGTGTCTTTTGTGCATGTGTTCCTGCACGGGCACCGGCCAGATGTGCAACAACAATCTGGTGAATCAATGTTTCATTAAAGTCACGACCAAACGTTGTATCCGATACGCTGATCTTGCCAGATACCTTGCCGTTTTCTTTTGTTAAACCCAGTTCCATGACTTAATCCTCTTAACTGCGCGCCTTGATTGAAGGAAGCACAATCACATCACCACCCTTGGATCCGGGAACTGCACCCTTTACCAAAAGCAGATTACGTTCTGCATCTACACGAACCACTTCCAGGCTCTGTACAGATGTTTTTTCATTACCCATGTGTCCACACATTTTCTTGCCTTTGAAAACACGGCCCGGAGTCTGGTTTTGACCAATTGATCCCGGAGCACGATGCGACAATGAGTTACCATGAGTTGCATCCTGTGTATGGAAGTTATAACGCTTGATAACACCGGCAAAACCTTTACCGATTGAAGTGCCTCTTACATCAACTTTCTGACCGGCTTCAAAAATATCAACCTTGATTTCAGAACCAACATTGATGTCTTCGCCTTCACCATCATTCAAACGAAATTCCCATAAACCACGTCCTGCCTCGACACCGGCCTTGGCAAAATGCCCTGCCAATGCCTTCGTAACTCGTGAAGGGCGGCGTGAACCAACTGTTACCTGTAAAGCACGATAACCATCCGTATCACCCGACTTCACCTGTGTGACACGATTAGGTTCAATTTCGATAACAGTCACAGGAATGGAAGCACCTTCTTCTGTGAAGATTCTTGTCATGCCCGCTTTGCGACCTATAACACCAATAGTCATCGTCAACCTCAATACAATTTAATCTGAACGTCCACGCCTGCTGCCAAGTCCAGTTTCATTAATGCATCCACTGTCTTGTCTGTTGGATTAACAATATCCATCAGTCGCTTGTGTGTACGAATTTCATATTGATCACGCGCATCCTTGTTTACATGCGGTGAAATCAGAATTGTAAAACGCTCCTTTTTCGTTGGTAAAGGAATAGGACCCTTTACTGCAGAACCGGTACGTTTTGCTGTTTCAACAATTTCACGCGCAGACTGGTCAATCAGTCTGTGATCAAACGCTTTTAATCTAATTCGAATCCGTTGATTCGCCATAATTTCCTACTCTGTTAATTCAAGGTTTAAAGGCTATAAAGTTTTAACGTTCAAACCCTGTAACCTGTTAACGTTCTAACTTGTCTTATTCAATAATCTTTGCAACAACACCGGCACCCACAGTACGGCCACCTTCTCGTATCGCAAAACGTAATCCATCTTCCATCGCAATCGGGTTAATCAATGTGACTGTCATTTTCACATTGTCTCC
>Ga0224506_10000392_pt1 | contig 39006 bp, 42 predicted proteins | sample SF_Jan12_sed_USG_2_FD_169108 | JGI IMG/M metagenome (GOLD analysis project Ga0224506, IMG submission 169108) | Sediment microbial communities from San Francisco Bay, California, United States - SF_Jan12_sed_USGS_8_1 | ecosystem: Environmental > Aquatic > Marine > Sediment | place: USA... | reverse complement strand
ATGACGGCAAAGTAAGAAATGGAACACCTCAAGCCAATCACATCCATCTGTTGCTTGTAAAGGGAAAGGAGATTCTTCAAGATTTTTTTCCAGATTTAGAAGGAGATCTTGTTAAAAATGGAGCAAACAAGATCGATTTTTTAAATGACGGAAGATTTTGTCTGCCAAGTGGATGGGCGCAAAGATTTGAGTCAGGAGTAGTTACATTTACCTGCACAAGAACACTTTTAGAAAATACAATAAGACACCAAGTACAAAAAATCTCAAAGATTAAGATACAGGATAACAAGGCAATCTCATCATTTGTTTTAGAAGATACAAACAAGATCAGTCTAAAGACAATTGCAAATGAAGAAATTCATGCTGATCTAATTGTCGATTGCACTGGAAGAAATACAAGAGCGTCGGATTGGTTAGAAAATATAGGCTATCCAAAACTCACAGATACCAGAGTAGATTCCTTTGTAGGCTATGCCACGAGAAGATACATTCCACCAAAGAATGTTGAGAGAAAATGGAAGATGTTGTCAATACTAAGCAATCCAATAACTAATCCCAGACTAGGGGCGATATATCCAATAGAAAACGACAAATGGTTGGTTTTTTTGTCTGGGATTGGAAAAGTGTACCCTCCTACAGATGAGAAAGGGTTTTTAGAATTTGCCAAGAGTCTTGAAAGTGACGAATTGTATGATGCCATGAAAGATGCCATTCCAGATTCAGAGATATACGGATATCAAGTGCAAGGAAGTCGAAGATACCATTATGAATCCATGTCTAGATGGCCTGAGAATTTTATAGTGTTGGGAGATGCAGTAGCAGTTTTCAACCCATTTTATGGACAAGGAATTACTTCAGCTGCACTTGGTGTCAAAGTGCTAGACAGTATGTTAAGAAACCAAAATTTTGATAAGAATTTCACAAAGAAATTTCAAAAAAGGCTTGCAAAAACAATATTGTTACCCTGGATTCTTGGTACAAGTGAGGACCTCAGATGGCCCACAACTGTAGGCAAAAGACCTGATGCAATTACAAAATTAGTGCAGAATCATGCTCAAAAAGTATTGTTACTTGGACCTAAAAGTAAACTTGCTACAAAATCATTTTTACAAATGATGCACATGATAAAATCTCCTGCAATAATATTTCATCCTGTGATATTGTTGCAATTAATTGCAAATTCCATTTGGAAAAGAAATGAGTAAGACGATCATTTTTGATTTTGATGGAACCATTGCAAATACCTTGGATTCAGTTGTTAAGATAGTCAATGACAACGCTGAACACTTTGGCTACAAAAGAGTCACAAAGGAAGACATCCCATACCTGCAAGGAAAGAAACCAAGAGAAATTCTTTCATATCTTGGAATTTCAATATTCAAACTTCCATCATGGATAAAGAAAATACATTCAGAAATAAACAAGGAGATAACTAATATGGTACCAACAATGAACCTCTCTCCGCTTTTGTCTGAATTGAATAATGATGAGCATTTTCATCTGGGAATTTTAACATCAAACACACAGGAAAATGTAAAACAGTTTCTTGACAAGAATGAATTGGATTTTTTTGATTTTATACGTACTGGAAAAAGCGTCTTTGGAAAGAGTCACATGATCAACAAGATCATAAAACAACGAAAGGTAAGCAAAAGTGAGGTATTCTACGTGTGCGACGAAGTAAGGGACATTGAGGCTGCAAGAAAATCAGGTATCAAGTCAGTTGCAGTCACATGGGGATACAACACAAAAGATGCACTCATAAATGAGAATCCTGATTTTTTGGCAAACACGCCAGATGAATTAAGACAGGTTATCATCTTATAGAAATTCTGTTTTTTGAAATTCATGTTTTACACGTGGGTATTGTTTCTAATATCTTGACTATATCCCCATGCACGTTGTGCTCTCAGTCAAATTTGAACTTGATTTTTTATGTGAGAAAACTTTTTCAATCTGTAAATTATTAATAAATATAGAAATTAATATGAACAAAAAATCTCAGTTTGAGAATATGAAACAAGTAAACTATTTTTTGCTTGTTTGTTACAACAAATTCTAAATTTTTGTTAATTGTGGGTTACCAAAAACCTTATAGGCCCTCTCTGCGTTTTCAATTTTCTACTTTAGATAATTCTGCTAACATTGCAGATAATTGAATTTCGGAATTTGCTCCAACTAGAACTCTATAATCATACTTTGCAATTATCTCAAGAATATCTGTGAGTTTGTCATGTTTTGATTTGAACACTGCCGAGTTTAGATATTTTAAAAAATCTGATTCTGACATGCCATAAACTTTGATTAACTCAATCATTTTTTCTCTAGCTTCTGGTACTTTGCCAGAAAGTGCAATTTTTAGAACCTCATCAACATCAGTAGTTTTTGTCAATCCAGCTGATGACTTTACATGCTCTTCTGTAATTGCACCAAGACTTGCAGTTGCCTGTAATAAATTGATTGCATGTCTTAGGTCTCCCTCTGAATAATCGTATATTGCCTTTAGCCCTTTTTTGTCTGATTTTACTTTCTCTTTTTTAGCAATATCTTCTAGTCTTTCAATCATATCTTCTTCTGGAATTGATGTAAACTTGAAGGTGGCACATCTACTTTGAATTGGATCTATGATTTTTGAAATATTATTGGCAATGAAAATAAATCTGCAAATTTTAGCAGTATCTTCTATTATTCGTCTTAATGCTGTTTGAGCATCAGCAGTCATCTCATCTGCTTCATCTAAGATGATGATCTTGAATGGAACTTCTCCCATCCCTGCAAATCTGGAGAATTTCTTTACTTTTTCTCTGACCATTCCTATGCCTCTCTCATCAGATGCATTTAGCTCCAATGTGTAGTCTTTAGCATAATCTCCTAAAATCTGTCTTGAAATACATAATGCAACAGTAGTCTTTCCAACTCCTGCGGATCCTGAAAACATCAAATGAGGCATATCTGTTGGGTCTTTGATTAAAGCTTCCAGACTTCCAATAATCTCAGTTTGATTAACAACTTCAGAAAGTTTCGTTGGACGGTATTTTTCTACCCACATTCCAGTTGCAGTCATGTGTACCAAAGACTAAATCCCATTAATAAATCCGAATTGGTTATTGTAATATCCTATATGCTAAAATCAAAATCATGTGTAATTTTATCCGATCAGCCTGCAATTAATTAGGATCAATTGATCTCACTAAATTGTTAACAGAATTGATCGATCCCTTACTTGAGGATCTAAATCAGATTAAGTGATCTCAAATGGAAATAGAGAAAATAGAAAAAGTGCATTCAATTGGATACCGCCTAAAGGATGCTAAGGTTACGATAAATCAAGATTTCAAGTATAATGTGGCTGGAATGAAAATTGAAGGCTCACAAGGCGATACAAATAACATGCCTCAATGGGTAGGAAAAATTCTTACAGATAATAAAATTGGCACATTGGATTCTCCTGATATGATCACACAACTAAAACAAGCACTATCTAAAGAAAAAATGGTTGGTGAATATCAAATCTCTACACTTGATCCCCACTTTTACATCAAACTAAAAGAATCCATGAAAGAATTGAATCGTGATGATTTTGATAAAGTTGAGAGTATGATGTTGGAATTATTTAGAATGAGAAGGGGCAAACTAGTAAAAATAGCAGACTCCATTAAACTAAACTCAGAACTTTACAACAAGCTAACTGTTGAGGAGAATGTTTTCTATAAAACAATACATGATAATAGTGTGGAGTTTGAAAAACAAATAAGAGGAGAAAGAAATGAGCACAGCTCAAGCTAGCACATTCACTGACTCTGCATTATCTGATAGGGTAAAGGAATTCCTTACTCGATTCAAAGATAGAGGTGGTAATTACAAGTATGTAGATGCAATCGACGAGATGATGCCAAAGAATGCAAAGTATATCATCGTTGATTATAATGATTTGGTGGTAGAACCACAAATTGAGGCAATCTTTTCACAAAACCCTGATAGAATTTTTGATGCTTTTTCAAGAGCAATCAAAGAAGCATTACAAACAAGATTTCCTGAATATGCAGAAAAAATTAAAGATGAAGTTCGTGTAAGATTAATTAATTTCCCATTAGAACGAAGTTTAAGACAAATCAATGCTGAAACAATTGGAAAAATTACCAGTGTTTCTGGAATGGTAGTTCGTGCATCTGAAGTGAAACCCCTTGCAAAAGAACTAGTTTTTGTATGTCCTGATGAACATCAAACCAAAGTAATTCAACTAAAAGGAATGGATGTAAAAATGCCAATAGTTTGTGATAATCCGTCTTGTAAACATCGTGACTTTGAATTAAAACCAGAAGCAAGCAAGTTTATCGATTTTCAAATTTTGAGATTACAAGAACTTCCTGAAGATTTACCACCTGGACAACTACCTCATTATATCGATGTTACAACCAGGCAGGATTTGGTGGATAATTCAAGGCCAGGAGACAGGATTATTCTTACTGGTGTGGTCAGAGTAGAGCAAGAATCTGTTGCTGGAGTTCAGAGAGGACATAGTGGATTGTACAGATTAAGAATTGAAGGAAATAATATTGAATTTCTAAGTGGACGTGGTTCTAAAACTGACAGAAAAATTGGCAGAGAGGAAATTTCTCCTGAGGAAGAAAAATTAATCAAATCTCTTAGTCAAAGCTCTGATGTTTATCAAAGACTGATAGATTCGTTTGCTCCTCATATTCAAGGTCAAACATTGATCAAAGAAGCTATTCTTTTACTTATTGTTGGTTCTAATCAAAGATTGCTTGGTGATGGAAGTAAGATTAGAGGAGACATTAACGTATTTCTTGTAGGAGATCCTGGTACCGCAAAATCTGAGATGCTAAAGTTTTGTGCAAGAATTGCTCCGCGAGGTTTGTATACCTCTGGTAGGGGTTCTACAGCTGCAGGACTTACAGCTGCTGTAGTTAGAGACAAAACAGGAATCATGATGTTAGAAGCTGGTGCTGTTGTATTAGGTGATCAAGGTCTTGTAAGTATAGACGAATTTGATAAGATGAAACCCGAAGACAGAAGTGCATTACACGAAGTCATGGAACAACAATCTGCAAGTATTGCAAAAGGTGGTATTGTAGCTACACTAAATGCAAGAACTTCTATCTTGGCTGCAGCAAACCCTATGTATGGAAAATATGACCCTTTCAAAAATATTACAGAAAATGTAAATCTTCCAATTCCACTTCTTACAAGATTTGACTTGATATTTGTTGTAAGAGATATTCCAACTAAAGAAAGAGATATGCAAATTGCAAAACACATTATTCGAAGAAACACAACACAAGGGACTGATAAAAAATCAGTCATTGAAGTTGACTTGTTAACAAAATATCTGTCATATGCAAAACGTGGTGAACCCGAATTGACACAAGAGGCAGAAGCCAAAATACTGGATTATTATCTACAGATGAGAAATGTAGAATCTGAAGAAATGATTACAGTCACTCCTAGACAATTGGAAGGAATTATTCGACTCTCCACTGCAAGGGCAAGATTACTTATGAAAGATAAGGTAGAGGAGGAAGATGCAGAGCGTGCAATATTTCTAATTCAGAGTATGCTTCAAGACGCAGGAGTTGATGTCAATACTGGTAAGGTAGATCTTGGCGTCTTGCAAGGAAAACCAAGAAGTGAAGTTTCAAAAATGCAATTGTTCATGGATGTACTAAAAGGTCTTGAAGGAGACAATAAGGTTCCAGTTGAAGAGAAAACTTTTGTTAAAGAACTAGAGAAAAGTGAGAAATTCACCGAAGAAGAGGCAAGAAACTATATCCGAAGAATGCTTAGAGAAGCATCTATTTATGAATCAAAACCCGGTCATTATAACCGAGTATGAATATAGAAAAATTAAAACTTCCCAAGTCTGCAATTGAATTTCTAAAATCACAAGGTTTTGAAAAATTATATCCACCACAAGCTGATAGTGTGAAATCCGGATTATTAGATGGAAAAAATATTCTAGTTTCAGCTCCTACTGCAAGTGGAAAAACTTTGATTGCAATGCTTGCAATGTTGAGTTATTTATCTCAAAACAAAGGAAAGGTAATTTACCTCAGTCCATTACGAGCACTAGCCGCTGAAAAATTCACAGAGTTTAAAAAATTGGAAAAAATTTCTATAGGAAATAAGATCAAGGTCGCAATATCTACCGGTGATTTTGAAAATATTGAAAAAAATTTAGAGAAAAGTAATGTTTTAATTTTAACAAATGAAAAAATGGATTCTATCATTAGGCATGGTGCTGAATGGGTTGATGATATAGGATTAGTAATTTCTGATGAAGTACATTTGCTTGGAGATGAAAGTAGAGGCCCTACACTTGAAATGATTTTAACACAGCTAAAACTATTGGAAACAAAACCGCAGATAGTTGGTCTAAGCGCAACAATAACTAATTCAGATGAAATTGCAGATTGGCTTGAATGCAAACTGGTAAAAAATGACTGGAGACCTGTTCCTTTATCCGAAGGAGTATGTGATGAGGGTCTAGTCATCATGAGTGATGGTAAAACCTTTGAAGTTGAGCGTAGTTTGAGGGGAACTCCTATTGATTTAGGCGTACAATCTGTACAACAAGGAGGTCAATCACTAGTTTTTGCAGAGACTAGAACTCGCTCAAAATCACTTGCAACAAAAGCTGCTGATGCAATTTCACAAATTTTAGAAAAAAAAGATATTGTTGATCTTGAAAAAACATCAAAAAAACTTCTATCAGAAAATGAACATACTGAATTAGTGAAAACTTTGGCTCTGCTTGTAAAAAAAGGAGTTGCATTTCACCATGCAGGATTAAATCAAAAGTGTAGAGAAACAATTGAGGCAGAATTTCGTAAGGGCACGATTAAGCTATTGTCATCAACTCCAACTTTAGCTGCAGGTGTTAATCTTCCTGCAAGAAGAGTAGTTATTTCAAATATAAATAGGTATAATGCAAAAGTTGGGGCAAACAGACCCATCAGTATTTTAGAATACAAACAGCTTTGTGGAAGAGCAGGAAGGCCACAATATGATGATTATGGAGAATCAATAATTGTTGGAAATGGTAACACTGAGGATCTAATTGAATACTACATTAATGGAGAACCTGAACCTATTGAATCAAAAATTACTGATGACAAGTCTTTACGAACGCATATCTTGAGTATAATAGTTACACATCCAGGAATTAAAAAAGAAGAAATCTTTGAATTCTTTTTACAAACATTAGGAGGATTACAATCAAGAAAGCCTACATTAAAATTTGCAATTGATATTTCATTACGTTTTCTTGCTAGCAAATTTCTGATAATCAAAAAAGGTGAACGCTATGCTGCAACTGAATTTGGAAAAAAGGCCTCTATGTTGTACATAGATCCATTAACTGCAACATACTTTAGAGATTCAATTGAAAACATTTCACAAGAAAAAAAACATACTTTTGGATTTTTACATTTAATTACAAATTGTGAAGAATTCTTTCCAAAATTCTCTCTTCGACAAAAAGATTATGAAACTGCCAGTTTGATGATTGAAAATAATTCGTCACAATTGCTAGAGCCTATCTCAGAATATGGTTGCTCACGCAGTCTTTTGGCTTTACATTACTGGATTTCTGAATATACTGAATTGTCTCTCTCTGACAGCCTTGGAATCGAGTCTGGAGACATGCATAGGATGACTGAGAATGCTAATTGGCTATCTTATTGCCTTAGGGAGATTTCTAAGCATGTGGAAAGAGCTGATTTACTTCAGGAATTAGGTGATTTGAGAAATAGAGTAATCTATGGAATAAAAGATGAATTACTTGATTTAGTCAGGGTTAAAGGAATTGGAAGAGTAAGGGCTAGAATTCTTTTTAAAAATGGAATAAAAAATCTAGATGATCTGAGGAAAATCCCTGTGAATAAATTGGCAGAGATTGATAAAATTGGTTCAACCATTGCGGATAACATAAAGGCTGAGTTACAAAAGGTTAGATAATTGATTGACTTATTGATTCCTACTATAATTTCATGTGTTGCAGCGCTTGCAGTGGTCTATATCATGACGCCACCTTTAATCAAATTTTTAGAAAAACAAAATTTTACAGTAAAAGACATGAACAAAAAAGAAGATGTAATGGTAGTAAGACCTGGTGGTCCTGCCATTATTGCAGGAATTATTATATCTGAAATTATTCTATATGCATTTTTACAATTAAATGAGATTCTTGCTATACTGATTACGACATCTGCAGCGTTTGTAATTGGGTATGTTGATGATAGAAAAGTAATGGGTGGATGGTTCAAACCTGTTGCACTAGCTGTAGCTGCAATTCCAATCATTGCATTAGGTACATATGATTCTTATCTAGTATTTCCATTGTTCGGTGCAGTACAAATTCCGGTATTGTATCTTGCATTGATTATTTTCATGATTCCTATTACCGGAAACACAATCAACTCTATTGATGTTTTAAATGGTGTTGCAAGTGGATTTATGGTAATTGCTAGTTTTTCATTATCACTTTGTTTGTTTATTGTGCAAAACTATGAGATTGCAGTCGTAAGTTTACCGCTTGGAGTTGTTTCATTAGCTTTTTACAAATTTCATAAAGTCCCAAGCAAGATTTTTCCTGGGGATTCAGGAGCTTTAGCTTTGGGTGCAATGTATGGTGGTATTGCAATTGTCGGTGATGTGGAAATTATTGCAGCAGTTGCTCTGTTACCTGCAGTAATTAACTCATTTTTGTTCCTATCAAGCGTAAAACGAGTTGTAGAACATAGGCAAATCAAGGGAAAACCTGTAGAACATACGGTAGATTTCAAATTACAAGCAACAGATGACAAGAAAGCACCTGTAACTTTAGTGAGATTAATTCTTGCAGGAGGAGGCCCAATGTCTGAAAAACAAGTAGGATTTGCAATTTTCAAACTGGCAATTTTTTCAGGATTTTTGGCAGTAATTACTGCATTGATGATGGGAGTTTCACTTTGAAGTCTGAGCTCTTTGGATTTTTGTTTGCAATGTGGTGTTTGATCATTATTGGGGGTGGAATTATAGTCACTCTTCTTGGACCAATTTCAGTTTCTGGATTTGGAGAATTTGATTGGTTTGTTTCATCTATGATTCAAGCTGTAATTGCATTAGTGTTAGTTGTAATTTGGATTTTAATTTTGTCAAAAATAAAAAACTGGGTATTCAAAAAAGAAATTAAACTTTAACTTTCCTTCCACCGTCTTTGTTTTTTATCATATTCTTCTCTTGTATATCTGATTGAAGCTGGAGATCCCATGACTACAGAATTTTCAGGAACATCTCTTGTTACAATTGCACCCATTGCAACTACACTGTTTCTCCCTATGGTTACACCTGCTTTGATTACTGCACGAGCCCCAATTATTACATCATCTTCAATTGTAACTCCTATCATTTTATCACACATTGGAAAAGGATCATTTGTCAATACTGCAGCTGGACCAATGAAAACATTCTTTCCAATTCTAGACAGTGATGGAATGTATGCTTGACCTTCAATCTTGGTGTTTTCACCAATTTTTACATCATAATCTACATGTGCAAGAGAACCGATCTTGACATTGTCCCCAATTTCTACATCATTGCCAATATATGAAAAATGCCAAATCTGAACATTTTTTCCAATTTTTGCTTTTTCTGATATGAAATTAGTTACCATTCTCTCACAAGTGCCATGGATTTGCTTTTGTAATAATTTTTTCAGGTAGTTGGTCCTTGAATTTTTTCAGAAATTCAATTTCTTGTTTTTTATCTCGTAGTTCATCAGGAAGCATAATAGGAATTTCCTCTATTATTGGATAGAATCTAGAACATTTTGGACAAAATATTGCGCCTTCTGATATGACGTCTTCTTTTCCATTTATCTCAAATAATTCTAAAGGATGATTTTTGTCAATTGGACATGCCAAAATATCTATCATTGTTTTGTTCATTTTAGATCCAGATAGATAGGAATTCCCTTTTGACTAGATAAAAGTGCAGCTTCGGCTATCTTTGTAACATTTACTGCTTCTTGTGATTTTACTATATGCTCATTTTTGCCTTCAATAGCACCAAGAAAACTTTGAATTTCAAGTAGTAGTGGTTCTTGTTTTTCATTTTGAACAATTTCTGATTCTTCATCTTTTTCTACAGTGATTTCTTGAGTGATAAAGTCTGATGAAATAATTGCATCAGTACATACTGCATTGAACTTTCTTAATTTTTTTGGTGTAATCCAATTCGATGAAATGATTGCAACTTTATCATTTTTATATCCTAACATAATACTTGCAAAATCTTCATGTTCATGTTTTATTTTCCCTGCTCTTGCAAATACTACTTGTGGCATATCATCAAACAACCAGTTAGATGTGTCAATATCATGAACTGATGTATCATAAATAATTCCGACATCTTTAATGTGTAAAGGCATTCTATTTCCTCTGTGAAATTCAAGCATTACTAAATCTCCATATTTTTTGGCTTTGACCATTTTTTTAACAACACCTACTGCTGGATTGAATCTTTCTATATATCCACATGTAAGAATCACTTTGTTTTTTTCTGCAAGTTTTACAAGGTTTTGACCGTCTTCTGATTTGTAAGTCATTGGTTTTTCTACAAATACATGTTTTTTTGATTCTAGCAATTTCTTCGCAATATCAGTATGAGTTGATGTTGGAGTAACTACAAAAGCTCCATCAAATTCTTCTGCACTTAATAATTCATCAAGAAATTCATAATGATTAACTGAATATTTTTCACCGTATTCCTTGCTTTTTTGAAAATCTACATCACATACAGCTACTAGTACTCCTAATTCTGATAAAATTCTGGTATGGTTTTTGCCCCATCCACCAGTTCCAATCTGGACGATTTTCATTTAATATACCTCTGTTAACCAGTGAGAATAATCATCATTTTTGTTCATGACTATCTCTGTATACTCTAACATCATTTTTTTTGTAATGTCTCCAGGTTTTCCATTTCCAATTTGTTTTGAATCCATCTTTATGATGGGTATAATCTCTGCTGCCGTACCTGTCAAGAAGATTTCTTCAGATATGATCAACTCACTTCTTGCAATATCTCTTTCAACTACATCCAAATCCAAATCTTTTCCAATTTTGATTACTGCATCACGCGTTATTCCTTCTAATGCTGATGATGCAAGTGATGGCGTAACTAATTGACCATTTCTTACTATGAAAATATTCTCTCCCGGTGCTTCACTGACATTTCCATTATGATCAAGCAATATTGCTTCATCAAATCCATTTCGTTTTGCTTCTTGTGTGGCAATAATGGAATTTAGATAGTTTCCTCCCATTTTTGCTTGTGGCGGTGTTGATGCGTCTGAAAATTTCTTCCAAGATACAACACCCGCATTTATTCCGTTTTTGTTAAACAAGTTTCCAAAAGGAAATGTAAAGATTGCAACAGATGTTGGAGCTTTTTCAGTTACATACAGGTTAATCCCATATTCACCTACAAAATAAAACGGTCTAATGTAACAAGATTTTTTTATTTTATTTTTTTTACATATTCCAATTATTGCATCAGTAATTTCCTTATCTGAAAAATTGAGTGAAATATTGTAAAATTGTCCTGATCTTCTAAATCGTTTTACATGCTCATCGAGTCTGAATATGTTGAGATTTTTTCCATTCCAATATGCTCTTATTCCTTCAAAGATTGATGTTCCGTAATGGATTGCATGTGTTGTAATTGGGACTAGAGCTTTTTCTGTAAGAACATACTTTCCATCAAACCAGACATATTTTGAAAGTGGAAGTGTCATGGGAGACTTTTATTTGCTATGTATTAATCTATTTTGAATATCCTTCTTTGGGAAATTTCATTCCTACAATTCTTGTGGTTTGATCTTCCTCGTTAGCAAATTTTTCGACTGTTTTCCATTCCTCCTCTATGATATTGATAATCTCTTCAGGAACATCTTCTTTCCATGATGATTTTTTTCCAAGTGCTGCATCATACAATTTTTCTTTAACTGATGTTGCTGAAAGCGATTTTCTCTCCCCTATTTTTGGTCTTAATCTATACATTTTCAGCATGTATCCTTCAGCCTTATCTCCAGTATAAGAAAAATAATCTCCTTCAATACCACCAAGAATTTGTTTTCTCAATTTCCATGACTTTCTTCTTACTAACGGCGGCAAATATTTTTTGAATGGTGCTTGAAAAGAGTAATCATCTGTAATTTTAATTGAATCTCCAAAAATTACTTCTAACATTTTTTTTCTAGCTTCAAAATTAAATGGGAAGCTCTTACTGTTAATTTCTCTGTCACCATCCTTGAAAACAACTGGCATGACCTTGACAATATCTGCCTGTTTTTTTAATTCTTTAATAATTTCAATATGTGCATTTGTCACTGGATTTAGATGTGCAAGATATAGTGCTGTAACCAATTTGCATTATCTAATAAATTCTCATATTTCAATGATTGATTTTTAAAAAATTCTATCCGTATGATTCGTATTTGACTTCAAAGCTTCCGTCTTCACGTTTATCGTGCTCGGTAACAAAACCTTTAGGATTCAAAAAGTCCATCACGCCATCAATAGTTCCTTGCCATCCACAAACATAGAAAATTGTGTTTTCTTTTGTGATCTTATCTCCGATTAATTCTTCTAATGAGGATAATCCGCTGTCTTTTGGTCTTAGAAATGTTTCAACTCTTCCTACTTGACCTGCCCATGATCTGTTAAACCATTCTTGTGGTCTACTAATTGCAGCCCTGTATCTAAAATTCCATTGATCCTTACCTCTTGCAATACTTTCATTTTCAAGATTAGTTAGCAAATCTTTATAGCTTAATTCATCAACATAACTTGCTCCGTGCAATACTATGATCTCTCGTTTATCTCCAGAATCATGAAGATGTTGTGCAAAGCTTACAAATGGTGCCAAACCTGTTCCTCCACCAATGCAGACAATTCGTCTGTTGTCTTTTTCACCATTTGTGAATTCTTCATTAATCAATAAAGCTCTACCTGTTGGTTTTAACCAAAGGATTTCATCTCCTTCTTTGATATTGAAAATTTGTGTAGTTAATCTTCCAGGTAGTGGTTTTCTTACCCATCTGATAACTAACTCTACATAATCTCTATTTTCTGGATGTGATGCAATTGAATATGCCCTTCTAACAATTTTTCCATTTTCTACAGGGTTTGGTAATCCCAATGTAATGAATTGACCAGCCTTGTATTCTGGGACAGGACCATCTTTTGGAACCAATCTAATAATTACTAGGTCTTCTTTCAATAACTGTACATAAGTGACAGTTGCTTTGTTATCTACTACCATAACGATTCAACCATGATTTTAGACTTTAAATATATTGTGTTAATTTCATTACTAGATTATATTTTAGATCGCTAAACGTTAATAACCAATTTTAAAAATGTAGTTCAATCAGTATTTCTGATTAGTTGGGCCGGTCGTCTAGTCCGGTAGGATAGGTGCATGGCATGCATCGGATCGAGGGTTCAAATCCCTTCCGGTCCACTTATTTTTTTATCAATGAAACCATTTTTTCAATTTCAGAATCTTTTTCTTTAAAACATTCATTGATTTTTTCTTTTGAAACTATAATTTTTAGATCAATAATTGCCTGTAATGCACTTTTCTTTACTTCTATGTTAGAGTCTGATAATGCATCTATGAAAATGTCTTTAGATTCTTTCGCTTTTAGATATCCTAATGCTCCTATTGCACATGATCTGACCATTGAACGTTCGTCTTTTGTTAATTTGATTATTTCAGGAATAGATGATGTTTCGTTTCTATTTGCTAATACTAGTGATACAAAACCTCTGATGTTCTTATTTGATGCATTCAAACTATGTATTAAAAAATCTGAAATTTTATTTTTATTTAATAGTAGTGCACTAAACGCTTCTCCTCTAACTTCGACATTATCATCATCCAATTTTGAAATTATTTTTTCTAAAATCTCTGGATTATTGACATCATTCAAAGTTTCTAAAATTTTGATTTTTTCTCCAGCACTTCCCAATTCTAAAACTTTTAAAATATTTTCCAACCTTAATTCAAATTCCTTGTTTCTAGTTAATAATGGTTCAAATTTTTCAAAATTTTTTCATTTAATTAGAAAATGTCCTTTTAGCTTTAAATTATCCTTAAATACCAAAATTCGTATGTCAACTGAAACAAGAGACACCGTATTCATTGGTAAGAAACCCTTGATGGCATATGTCACATCAACGCTAATTCAATTGGCAAACTTACCATCCGTCAACATCAAAGCTAGAGGACTCAGCATTGGACGTGCTGTCGATGTAGCTCAAATCATTGCAAGAAAGACAGAAAATGCAGGCTACTCTATAGGAGAAATAAAAATTGGCTCAGAATCATTAGAGTCACAAGACGGTAGAACAAGAAACGTTTCAACAATAGAAATTGAAGTAAAGAGAAATACAAGTTAACTGTACTTTACTTGAAATTTTTTATTTTATCATTTCTTTAACTTTTCGTATCTTTTTTCCATTTTTCTAAACTTTGAAAGTTCAACTAAGTCATTAAACTGATCAAAATTTACAACTTTTTGTTTGTACTTTGATGTGTTTCCTGCATTCTTTAACTCTTGTAGGATATTCATTGTTGCAAATGCATTTGCATACAAAACTGACAATGGATACAAAATAATATTGAATCCCATTTTGCTTAATGTTTCAGCAGAGCTTAATGGTGTAGCTCCTCCCTCAATCATGTTTGCAACTAATGGAGCATTGATCTCCTTGCCTATTTTTTTCATCTCTTCTATTGATCTTGGAGCCTCAACAAAAACTGCATCTGCACCTGTCTTCTTATTTTGTTTCCCTCTTTGTATTGCTTCATCTAGTCCTTTGGTTGCTCTTGCATCTGTTCTTGCAACAATGAAGAAATCTTTGCTTTCTCTTGCATCCATAGCAGCTGACAATTTTTCTGTATATTCTTCTTGAGATACAACATCTTTTCCTTGCATATGCCCGCATCGCTTAGGCCATTTTTGATCCTCTAAAAAAATACCTGATGCTCCTGCTGATTCTAATTCCTTAACTAACTTCCATACGCTTAATGCATTACCATATCCTGTATCTGAATCAACAATCACTGGAACTGACACTGCTCTGCAAATCCTTCTTGCATTATCTACAGTTTCTGCAGCTCCTATAAATCCATAATCTGGCATTCCAAATAATGCTGCAGATGTACCATATCCTGTTTGAAACATGGCATTAAATCCCACTTTTTGAGCAATTTTTGCACCAAGTGCATCATAAACACCAGGAATTACAAGTGGTTTTTTTGATTTTAACATGCTTTTCAAATTTTTCATAAATTTATCTTTTGAATGAATTATTTATGATTTTAATTAGCGTTATTTTTGTAAGAATTTTTTATTCGATCTTGATCTCTTTACCTTTTTTCTTTACGTCTTTTTCTTGAATCTTTTTTAATTCTGATTCCAGAAATTGTTTGTATTTTTTTGTCTCCTCGTCAGTCATATTAGCAAAATTAGAGCTAAGAATAGATCCCATGGCAGAAATCTTTTCCAATAGATCTATTGCAACAAATCTTCCTACATTACCTAGTCTGAATAGAACTTCTAATTGTTTCTTAACAATATCGTTTACTTTATCAACATCATTTGCTGTGTCCTTCCCTTTCTTTGTTAGTTGATATTTTCCATCTTTAGTTTCTTCAATGAGCCCTTCATCTAGTAATCTTCCTAACAACGGATAAATCAATCCAGGTGATGGTTTCCAAATGCCATTACTTTGCTCTATTGCATAATCGATTATTTCCTTTCCAGTATGTGGCATTTTTTTCAATAATTCTAAAATAAAATATCTTGAAAATCCTCTAGGGATTGAGCTTCCTACTCTTTGAAACCACTCTGAGATCATCACTAGTGATATCACTAGTGATATATTTTAATATTTTGGATTAAACCCAGCAATTACTACATATTTATCCCGCTTAAAGCAAGTCTGACTGAAAAATGGTAGATTCACTTGAATTTGATTTGATTATTTGTGGTTCTGGACTTGCAGGTTTGAGAGCAGCTATTGCTGCAGCCAAAAAAGGGCCTCATCTCAAAATTGGAATTGTTTCAAAAGTACAAGTAATGCGTTCTCATTCTGTTTCAGCAGAAGGTGGAACTGCCGCAGTTCTTTTTGAAGATGAAGGCGATACAATTGAATCTCATGTTTATGATACTGTAAAAGGAAGTGATTTTCTTGCAGACCAAGACGTAGCTGAAAGACTATGTGTTGAAATGCCACAAGAAATCCGTCAGTTAGATCATTGGGGAATGCCATGGTCTAGAAGAGATGATGGTAGAATTGATCAAAGAAATTTCGGTGGTTATAGTTTTCCTAGAGCAACATATGCATCAGATAAAGTTGGTTTCTTTGAAATGCAAACTTTGTATGATACATGTCAAAAATTTGAAAATATCGAATATCTTAACGAATGGTTTGTTACATCAATTATTCATGATGGAAAACGATTCATGGGAGTTACTGCAATTGAATTAGGCTCTGGAACATTTTACACAATCAAAGGCAAAGCTCTCATTATTGCAACCGGCGGTGCTGGAAGATTATACAGCTTTTCTACTTATGCACTATCTTCAACTCCTGATGGATTAGATATGGGATTACGTGCAGGTATGGCACTCAAAGATATGGAATTTGTACAATTCCATCCTACAGGGATTTTGCCATCTGGAATTTTAATTACAGAGGGTGCAAGAGGTGAAGGAGGATATCTGCTTAACAATAAGGGAGAGAGATTTATGAAAACATATGCAGCAGGTAAAATGGAATTAGCTCCACGTGACATTGTATCAAGATCAATAATGACTGAAATTCAAGAAGGACGTGGATTCAAACATGAAACTGGTGTTGATTGCATGAAGCTAGACTTACGACATCTTGGTGATGAAAAAATTAAAGAAAAATTAGGTGGAATTAGAGAAATTTCAATTAAATTTTCAGGTCAAGATCCTGCTCAGGATTTACTTGACATCAGACCTGTTTGTCATTACATGATGGGAGGATTACATACAGATATTGACGGTGCTACTGAAATACAAGGAGTTTGGGCTGCAGGTGAGGCTGCCTGTAACAGTGTTCATGGCTCTAATCGTTTAGGTGCAAATTCTACCTCAGAATGTATCGTTTGGGGTAAAATTACAGGTGAATTGGCAATTGACTATATTCAAAAGAATGAATCATCAAATCCTTGGCCTCATCATTTGGTTGCTGCTGAGGAGAAGAGAATCTACGATGGAATCTTTAGAGGAAACGGTGATGTTAATCCATATGAAATTAGACAGCAATTAACTGATACTATGAATGAAAAAGCATATGTCTACAAAAATGAAACAAATCTTGTTGAAGGGCTAAAGAAAATTCGTGAATTAAAACAACAAACTTGGAAGCATGTTGATGATAAAGCAAAAGAATACAATACTAATTTTGCAAATGTAATGGAGCTTGATTCTATGTTTAGAGTAGCAGAAATTGTTTTGCTTGGTGCAATCAACCGAAAAGAATCTCGTGGCGCACATGCAAGGACTGATTTTCCAAAGCGTGATGATGCTAACTTTTTACATCACACTCTTGCATATTATGATCCAAATGGTCCAATCATGAAAACACATCCAGTTACAATTACTAAATATCAACCTGTGGAGAGGAAGTACTAATGTCTAAAGATGAACATAGAGAAGGTATCAAGGGAATGGCCAATCCTACACGATATGGAATTGAACGTGTTGCATATTGGTTAATGAGACTAAGTGGATTGGGATTGCTGGCATATTTTGTAGGTCATATTTATGAAACAAGTAATATTCTGAGAGGACAAGTTGGTTGGAATGAGTTTCTTGAATTGACTCAAACCACAGAAGGGCATCTTGTTTTGGCAATTGTAATTGCAATGTGTGTATTTCACACTGTAAATGGAATTAGAGTAATGTTAGGACATGGAGGAATCGGTGTAGGAAAACCTGCAAGACCTGATTATCCTTACGAGCCAGCATCCCAAAATTACAGACACAAAATAGGAATATACTCTGCAATCCTTTTAGCTGCAATTGCAATGATGTACGGTTTGGCGGTAATGTTTGGTGAATAATATGAGAGAAAGCACAATAATGAAAATTCACTATGGCACTGCTTTGGCAGCTGTAGCCCTAGTAGCAGTTCATATTTTGATGCGTCTTACACAGGGCTTTGCAGAATCCTTAGAATATGAAAATGTACTCGCAAATTACAAATTCATTCCATATGCTGCAATGTTAGAATTGATCTTAATTTTATTATCTGTACATGGATTTAATGGGCTAAGAGTGATCTTACTGGAATTAAAACAAGGACGAATTTATGAAAAAGCAGTCTCGTATGGTTGTCTTGCAGCAATGATTGGATTAATAGCATATGGTTCAAGAACAATTATTATGACTAACATGGGGATGGTATAGAAATGGCCCAAGTATCTAGCATTTCAAACGAGCAAACTTCACCAACATCAAAATTAATCACACTTAGAATTTCTAGATTCAATCCAGAACATGACGAGTCAAGTGGATTTATGGAATTTTCAGTTTCATATGAGAAATGGACAACTGTTCTTGAAGCAATCTTAGATGTCAAAAAACATCATGATCATTCAGTTGGTGTAAGATACTCTTGCAGACAAGCAACTTGCGGTTCATGTGGAATGATAATCAATGGAAAACCTAGATTGGCATGTTTTACAAAAATTAGTGAATTAAACTCTGATGTTGTTACAGTCGAACCAATGAACAATTTTCCAATCATTCGTGATTTGGCTGTAAAGTTTGAAAAATTATTTGACACTCATCAAAAAATCAAACCATATCTAATTCGTGATGATACTGAAATAGAATCTAATGAAAAAGAATTCTTGCAATCTCCAGAAGAAGTTGAACAATATATCCAATTTGCCAACTGCATTAAATGTGGTTTATGCAATTCTGCATGTCCCACAATGGCAACTGACTCTTCATTTGTTGGTCCTCAAGCATTAGCTCAAGCATATCGATACGTTGCTGATAGCAGAGATAAAGGAAAAGATTCTAGATTAAAAATCATAGATGATTCTCATGGAATCTGGAGATGTCATTTTGCTGGTTCTTGTAGTCAAGTATGTCCAAAAGGAGTTGATCCTGCAATGGGAATTCAACTACTGCGAGGATATATGTTAGGTTTTAGAAGCTAACCTAATTTTTTTGGTTTTGGACTGTTGTTTACTTGATTGTTAATCTGTTCAGCCATAAAGTGGTTTGAAACATTTACTTTAACATCCTCTACACCATCTACTTTTAGCAGATTGTCATGAACATCTTGACAGATCTTAAAACCAAATACTGCTGGACAGAATGGACTTGTAAGATGTAAATCCACTTTGACATTGCTATCGTTGATATCAACCTCATCAATTAATTCAAGTTCTACAATTGATGTGTTAATTTCTGGATCCACAATCTTTGATAACTCGTCAAATATTTTCACTCGCATCTGTTTGATATCTTGGCTCATGTCGTGAAAACCATTGTTGCTATATATAACCATTATAGAACCTTAGGTAATGTATCGTTCTCGTCTTGGTACTGATTTGAGTGATATTACTTTAGATTATGTTTCATCTGTAAATGATGATTCTGAAATTGCGCTGTATGATATTCTTGGTAGTCAAGCGCATGCTCTAATGTTGTTTCAAAAAAATATCATTTCAAAAAATGATGCAAAAAAAATCTTATCCGCATTAGAGAATTTAAAAAATGAAAAATTTGATACATCCTCTGGAGCTGAAGATATTCATGAATTAATTGAATCATTAGTAATCAAGAAAGCCGGAATGGCAAGCGGTGGGAAAATGCACACTGCAAGATCTCGTAATGATCAAGTTGTTTTAGACATTAGAATGAAAATTAGAGATGATATCAACATCATATGTAATTGTCTCTTAGATACTGTTGAAGCCATGGTATCTGTGGCTAAAAATCATCAAAAAACAATCATGCCTCTTTATACTCATCTTCAACAAGCTCAAGCTGGTCTTTTTTCACATTATCTTTTAGCACATGCTGATGTCCTAACTAGAGATTTTGAAAGATTGTATGGGACTTTTGAGCGAATCAATCAGAGTCCATTAGGTGCAGGACCTGTAGGGGGGACAAGTATTCCTATTGACAGACATAGTACCGCAAAGATGTTGGGTTTTGATGGTATTGTTGAAAATTCTATTGATGCTACAAGTACACGTGACTTTGTAGCAGAATATGTTGCAATGCTTTCTATTATGATGACTAATCTAAGCAAAATATCTGAAGACTTTGTAATTTGGTCAACATCTGAATTTTCTTTTATTGAACTCTCAGACGAATTTACATCTCCTTCAAGTGTGATGCCTCAAAAAAAGAACCCTGATATTTTAGAATTAACCCGAGGTAAAACTGCAGAAATAATTGGAAATCTAACTGCAATCCTAACTACAGTTAAAGGATTGGCATCTGGATATGGACGTGATTTACAACAAATAAAATCCTCTATCTGGTCAACATCAAAAATATCTATCAGTGCATTATTAATCTTAAAATCAATTCTACTAACTTTGAAAGTAAATGAAAAACAAATGAAAAAAGTAACTGAATCAAGCAATCTCATAGCCTTAGACGTTGCTGAGAAATTAGTTCAAGAAGGAATTCCGTTTAGGGTAACCCATAAAATTTCAGGAACTTTAGTTCAATTAGCTCATATCTCAAAAAAACCCATGTCAAAATTGACTATGTCTGAAATTGAAAAATCAGTCAATGGTACAAAAGTTGATCCTAAAATTGTTTCAAACATTATTTCTTCTACAACTGTTGTTTCTTCATTAAAGGACAGAACCTCTTTTGGTTCATCAGGATATGATGAGCAAAAACGAATGATATCTGATAGAACTAAGAAAATTAATCAATATAGAATTGATGTCTCTAAAAGAGAAAATAAAGTCAATACGTCGATTGATGAATTAACAAAACAGATCAATGCAATAATTGAATGAATAAAGTAAAAGAGAGCGGGTCTAAAGGGATTCGGACCCTTGACAACCGGATTAAAAGTCCGGTGCGCTACCTGGCTGCGCCATAGACCCTCGTAAAAAATGCCTTAACTGTATAATTTAGTCTTTTACAAAATATTTTGTTCTGACAGAAACTTTTAATCTGGCAATTTGACTCAAAGAATTTGTGCCCTTGTAGTATAGCCCGGTCTAGAATTCGGCCCTGTCACGGCTGAGACGCGTGTTCAAATCCCGCCGAGGGCGCCATTATCTCTATCACATTAACGGAAAACCGTTTGACAACCGATCAGAATTAGATTTTTAGAAAAATTATTGAACTATGATGGATTCCGAGATGAATCTCACAAGAATATTAAAATTCAGGGAATTTGAGTGAAATTTGTTGTCTGAAGAGAAGAAAGAATCTGGAGTCGAAACAAAATCAACCAATGATTCAACATCTGATAAAGCATCTCCAGACAAAATTGAAAATAATATTCCAGAAGAAACAGTTGCCAAAGCAGAAGAGGCAACAAAAGCAGCTGAAAAAGCAGAAAAGGCAATTAAAGATGCTAAAGCAGCTGAGGATGTAAAAGAGGCTGAAGAAGCAAAAGCTGCTGAAAATGCAATTTTGAAAGCAGAAGCTGCAGCTAAGGCAGCTGAAGACGCAGAACTTGCAGTTAAAGAAGCACTTGCAAAAGCAGAAGCCGCAAAAGCAGAAGCAGAAGCAGCAGCTGAAGAAGAATACAAAGCCATTGCATCTGAAGTAAAAGCAGAAGCAGCTGCCAAATCTGATTTCACCTTTAAGAGACAAGGCGAAGAAATTTTTAGACGGGAAATGGGTGAGCCTGAATTTTGGTTAGATAAACAAGACCGTTTTCCACGACCAATTCTTTCAGCAGATGAACAGGAATCTCTTACTCGACAAGCAGAGATATTTCGTGATCAAACTCCAAAATATATTCCTGAACATGTTCTTAGTCCAGAATATGCAGGTCTTTCAAATTATGAACGTGGGGTTGACTCATTTTTAGAGGAATCTAAACAGAAACTTGAACAATTAAAAAATGATCCTACTGCAACTCAAAAAGAAATTAAAGATACGGAAAATGAAATTACTTACTTGGAATCATTGCATGAAAATTATTATATTGGTATGAATGTTTTTAGGACAGCTAAAGGCGGGCGGGATAAAATTAAAGCATAATAGGTGAATGGTTTGAGTCAAGTATTTTTTGATGTAATAAATGCGCGAGTAACTTTCAAAAATGTTCCAATCCATACATTATCAAAATTTACTTTCAAAGACGTTCCTGCTGCATGTGCAGAATTTAAAAAAATACCTGGTGTTGAGGAATGTGTTATCATCCAAACCGAAACTAGAGTTGAAATATTTACAGTAAGTAATGTTGAAACTGATGATTCTCCAGATGCTAGAAGACCAGAAGGCAAAGCATTGGTATTAAATCAAATTCAAGATACCTGGGTATCTTTGTCTTCATTAGAACAAATTGACATTGATCATTTTGATCAAACACTTGAGGTTTACAAAGGAGATGATGTCTACTTACATCTTTTAAGATTGGCATCTGGATTGGATTCATTAGTTGTTGGTTGGCAAAGTGTTTTTGATGATATTGTAAAGGCAGCGTCTGATGCAAAGAGTGCTGGCACATCTGGAAAGATTCTCAATAAATTATTTGATCGTGTTATTAGATTAGCCGCTCGAATGAGGGATACAACAGGTATTGCAAAAGATGTTGTTTCATTAGGAGATGTTGCAATGAAGGTAGTTGATGAAAAAGCAGGCCTTGATTCAAAAAAGAAAGTATTGGTAATTGGCACTGGTGAATCTGCTGCAATGCTTGCAAAAACTATGAGCAAAAAAGGAATTGCTTTTGATGTTACAAGCCGCAGTTTAGAACGTGCTACTGGCTTTTCAACAATTCTTGGTGGAAACCCTGTAGATTTCAATGATGTATTGGCAGGATTTGATAAATATGATATTATTTTAGTTGCAACAACCTCTGATTATTTCTTGATCACTTATGAGAGAATTCGATTAGTAATGGAGGAAAAGAAAAAAGGCACATTGGTCATAGATTTGTCTGAACCAAGAACTGTTGATGAAGGAATCACTGCACTTCCTGGAATTAAATTACTGTTTAGAGATCAGATTGCAGAAATTTTTGAAGAAAGTGTAAAAGCTAGAGCAGGAATTGTTCCTGCAGTAGAAAAAATCATCGAAAAAGAACTCCCAGTTTTATCTGCCAGAATGAAAAGATTGGATGCTTAAATTTTCTATACTCCTTGTTTTCTTAAAAGAAATTGCATGATGGCTTCTTTAGAATAATCTATTCCGTGTTCTTCATCAGTGTGCTTTTTAAATTCATCAATAACTGATTCCATTTCTCCCTCTGATACAAAATCACACTCAAATCCATAATCATTGCACTTGAGTTTTGCCATACTTTGGTGAAAAACAATCAATATAAAAATCCACAGGTATTTGCGAATAATAGAGAATTTCTTTTAAGAATCAATACAAAATGAAATTTATGGTAATATTTTGGATTTTTTTTATCCATATGATTCAAACTTGATTCCAAAACTTCCATCAGGTTTCTTCTCATGCTCAGTAACGAATCCTTTTGGTCCTAGATATTCAATCACTCCATCAATTGTTCCTTGATAACCACAAATGTAGATAATTGTGTTTTCTGGAGTTAGTTCTTCACCTACCATTTCTTCCACAGGTGACAGTCCTGATTTCTTATTTGGTTGGAAAAATGATTCAACTCTGCCTACGTGACCATTCCATGATCTGTTGAAAAATTCTCTTGGTCTGCTGATTGCAGCTCTATATCTAAAATTCCATTGGTCTCTTCCCCTTTTCTCACTCTCCATTTCCAAGTCTGTCAATAACCGTTTGTAGCTTAATTCATCAACATAACTTGCGCCATGAAGAACAATCACTTCTCGTTTATCATTAGTATCGTGAAAATGTTTTGCAAATGCAATAAATGGCGCTAATCCTGTACCTCCACCTACACAAATCACTCTTCTATTGTCTTTTTGCCCATTTGGTAGTTTATCACTAATTTGTAATGCAGCTCCAGTTGGTTCACCAAGAAAAACTTCATCGCCCACACTGAGATAAAACAATTCAGTAGTTACACGACCTGGAAGTGGTTTTCTTACCCACCTAATTACAAATTCAAAATAATCTCTGTTTTCTGCATGTGATGCAATAGAATATGCTCTTCTGACAATTTTTTTCTCTGCAGGAATTGGAAGTCCTATCGTCAAAAATTGACCCGTTTTGTATTCTGGCATTCCTTTCTCTGGAACGAGTCTGATGATTACAAGATCTTCTTTAAGCAATTCCCTATAGATGACCTTTGCTTTTATCTCAGTGACCATACAAGAAGCTTTTTCCTGACTTTGGTTAAATATATTTCTCTTAACATAAAAGGCAAAAGATCTATCAAAAACACTAGAATGTCAAATAAACAATCAAACTACTGCTTCTTTCCAATTTTTATTCCAAAAACTCATTTGTCTATTTTTGACATTATTTCATCAAGAATTTCTTGATTTGCAGCTGCAATAAAAGAAACTCTTGTTTCATAACTTAGATTTGCATCAAGCTGATTCAAATTTTCATCTAACAGAATACCTTCTGCTTCTTTGACAATGACGTAACCTGCAGCAATGTCTTGAATTCTAATTTTCTTCCTTAAATCAATAAAAATATCCATTAGTCCTCTTGCAAACATTGCCATTTCAAGTGCATTTGCTCCAAAATGTCTAGTGTGCTCATAATTTTCATATATTGGATTTAATCTGGTCATCAAGTCAATGGATGCTCCTGATGTGTTAATTCCAACAATTTTGTAAATTGGATTTTTTTTATGAACTTTGATTTGCTTATTTTTAAAAAATGCTCCCTTGTTTTTTGATGCCCAATACATTTCCCCATTTGTCAGATTTGTAATCACACCGTCTGTAACTGAACTGAGTTTGTCTTCAGATGCAAAAGCTAATGAGCTACAAAAAAAGGGAACTCCTCTAACTGCATTTGCAGAACCATCAACTGCATCCATTATAACAAAGCCTTTTGGTTTGCTTGATAGTTCCACTCGTCCACATTCTTCACCTAATACTATACATTCAAAATTATTTTTTTTTAGATAATCCAAAACTGTCTTTTCTGCAATTATGTCTATGTTCCTTGAAATGTCTCCTCCAGCACCAATACCAAAATCTCCTGCTGCATCATCTGTTCCTGCAAGATCTTTTACATTTTCATAAATTTTCTGTGAAGCTTCACGGAGAATTTCTATTATTTCCATATTATCAAACCAGTCGCTCGTAATTTAAGTGAAGAAAAAATTTAGTTTGAAAGCATAAATAACAATAAAGAAGCTTAACGTTTGTGAGTGGAAAAGATCAATCAGTTATCAGTAAAGAATCTTTGATGAGTACAAAACCTGGAAAGCAAATTATGAAACAAGCTCTATTCAAATCTAAAGGTTACAAATTATTTAACAAATACAAAGAAGAAACAGAAAATCAATTCCCAAACTTTGCAGAAAGATTTGCAAAAGGATTACTTGATGAAATCAAATCTGATACAAATCCAAATGCTACTCAACAAGCATTTGGTAATGAAGTCGGCTCCAGCGAAATCATACTAAATGCATCTGAAATCGAGCCTATAAAATCAAAATTGGAAAGTCTTGAAGTAATGCAAGATCGGGTAAATCGAATTTTGAATTCAAATTTTGTTAAAATGACATTTCCTGTTTTTAATGGATTATTTGATGCAGCAGCAGAATATTCTGGAAGAGATGATCCTCAATTAAAACAAGATGTTGTTGAAGGACATATTCTCGCAATAGATCTAAGCGAACCAATGGATAGAATTGTAGATAAAGATGAAGATTTGGAATTTCTTGATGATTACAAACTGATGAATCCGTACATTTTGAAATTAGCCAGAGATAAAATCTCTAAAGGCGGTGAACATGTTCTAAAAGAATTTGAAGCAGGATTTGAAGATGCAAGAATTGGACAATATTTAGATGAAAAACTAAAATCAAAACCCACAGAAATTACTGAAGAAGAAATGACTCTGTCTTATAAAAAATACCGTGCAGTCATGGGAACTGCTGGAAGAAACATGGCTTTAGCAGAAAGACCTCTAGGTGAAATCTTCTATTTGGGCATGGCAAGAGCTGCCGAAGGAGTTGGCTGTGGAAATGAAATTGAAGACTCTATCAAAAATGGTTTTGTAAAAATCCCTTCCTGGCCGCTATACTATTCCTTGTTGGCCAATGATGTGAAAAAAGGATTTGATGTTACTCTAGAAAAAAGTAATTTGTATTTGCAAGATGCAAGACTAACACTTGAATTATTGCCAGAGAATTTTTCTCATAAGGAATTTTTGGAATTCTTATTTCTGACTGTAGAACATTATAATCAATACTGGTACAATAAACTACAAAAAGCCAATAAATGGTCAGAGTATCAATCTAAACTTCCCAAGTGATTATTTTGATGTGGTCCGAAAAATATAGACCTCAGACAATTTCTGATATGGTAGGAAACGAAGAAGCACGAGCTGCAATTACTGAATGGTTTGTCAAATGGAAAAAGGGCACAAAGCCATTGCTTTTAGTTGGACCTCCGGGGATAGGAAAAACTACCATTGCATATCTTGTTGCCAAACAATTTGGATATGATATGATTGGATTAAACGCAAGTGATGTTAGAAGCAAATCAAGAATTAATGAAATTCTTACGCCTGTTCTGGCAAATGTTAGCGTCATGGGGACCCCAATGATTTTTGTCGATGAAGTTGATGGAATTCATGGTCGTGGTGATTATGGAGGAGCATCGGCATTAGTGGATATTCTAAAGGAACCCACAGTCCCAATTGTTCTTGCAGCAAACAATGATATTTCTGACAAAATGAAAAGTATTAAAAAAGTTGTAAAAACAATTCAATTCAAAAAAATACCGCCACGACTATTACGAGTATATCTTGAAAATATTTTAAAAAAACAAAACGCAAAACTAAGTCCTGGCTCAATAATCAAAGTTATTACTAAATCAAAAGGTGATATCCGGTCAATGATCAATCTTACGCAATCTTTCGTAACTGGATTTAATCCTCAAACCGAAACCACATTTGAAAACATCAACGTTGAAGATGGAGTGAATGCTTTCTTTAAAGCAAATTCAATTGAAGAGGCCAGAATCGTTCTATATTCAATGCAAATTGATCCTAGAGAAAAAATTAATGCATTTTATTCTAGCATTATCACAAGTGAGTTAAATCCTCACACACTTGCAAAATATTTAGAGATAATATCTGAATCTGACATGCTTTATGGAAGAATAATGAAAACTCAGAATTGGAGATTACTTCGATACCTGAATGATATTTTAATAAAATTATATCAAAATGATGATAGGATTAGATATGCTCAATACAATTTATCATGGCCTTTACTAAACCGAATACGCTGGGATGGTGCAAAAATCAAATCACTGTCATCCATTATGGCAAAAAAACTTCATCTGTCTTCTAGTTCTTTTGTGACCTTGTGTTTACCCTTTGTTTTATTGTGCATAAAAAACAAAACTCTAGAACTGGAATTGGAAGAAACTTTTGGTGATCTTATAGAAAAGGAGATTGAACTATTAAAATGAGCTGGAGGAAAATCCCAATGAAATTTCCCGGCACATGTATAGTTTGTAATGAAAAAATACCTGTCAATGAAATTGGTCTTTGGGCGAAAGGATTGGGTGTGAAACATGAAAAATGTGCCCAAATTAACGAACTACAATGCATTGTATGTGGAGGTCCTGCAGGATGTGATCAATGTGAATTTCAGGAAAATTGCGATATTCCAAACGTTTCTCAATTATGTATCTGTAAGAAATGCAGCGAAGAAAAGGATGCTTTTGACGCTTATCAAAAATATGTTAATAAGAAATTTTCACTTCTTAACACTTGAAATTATAAAAAAACTAACGATCGTTGATTTTTTATAAAATTTTCATATGTTGGAATGCTGAAACTAAATTAATATAGGAACCCTGTTGTTGTAGAATACCGTGCATTCTGAAAAGATTGAAGGATATGCTAAAAAAAATAATACATCCTTACAAGGTGGGGGTCAAGATCGAATCAAGGCTCAACACGAAAAAGGAAAATTAACTGCTCGTGAGAGAATCAATCTTTTACTTGATGAAGGCACTTTTACTGAAATTGATCCATTGACTACCCATCATTATCATGAGTATGATATGCAGAAAAAGAAATTCTTTACTGATGGAGTAGTTGGCGGTTATGGGAATGTCCATGGAAGACAGATCTTTGTTTTTGCATATGATTTCACTGTACTTGGTGGAACACTAAGTCAGATGGGAGCTAAAAAAATCACTAAACTAATGGATCATGCTGTTCAAACAGGGTGTCCAATAATTGGAATAATGGATTCTGGCGGAGCTAGAATTCAGGAAGGAATAATGAGTCTAGATGGTTTTGCAGATATCTTTTATCATAATCAACTTGCATCAGGTGTAATTCCACAAATTACTGCAAGTATTGGTCCATCAGCAGGTGGATCTGTATATTCTCCTGCAATGACTGACTTTGTAATTATGGTTGATAAAGTAGGAACAATGTTTGTTACAGGTCCTGATGTAGTCAAGACTGTGTTAGGAGAAGAGATTTCATTTGATGATCTTGGTGGAGCAATGACACATGGCTCAAAAAGTGGAGTTGCACATTTTGTTGCACAAAACGAATACGAATGTATGGATTATATCAAAAAACTGATTTCATATCTCCCTCAAAATAATACTGAAGCCCCGCCAAAAATTCAAACTGATGATGATCCAAATAGAATGGATCACAACTTGATCAATATCATTCCAGAAAATCCTTTACAACCATATGATATGAAAGAAATCATTAATTCAATTGTTGATAATCATGAATTCTTTGAAGTTCATGAACTGTTTGCACCAAATATTGTTGTAGGTTATGGCAGATTAAATGGTAAAGTTGTTGGAATTGTTGCAAATCAACCCATTCATCTTGCAGGTGCACTTGATATTGATTCATCAAACAAAGCAGCACGTTTCATTCGATTTTGTGATTCATTTAATATTCCGATAATAACTCTAGTAGATACTCCTGGATACATGCCTGGTTCTAACCAAGAACATAATGGTATCATTAGACATGGTAGCAAATTGCTTTATGCATACTGTGAAGCAACTGTTCCAAGAATTACCCTAGTAATTGGAAAGGCATATGGTGGTGCTTACATTGCAATGGGAAGTAAGAATCTCAGAACTGACATCAATTATGCATGGCCCACTGCAAGATGTGCCGTCCTTGGCGGTGAAGCTGCTGTAAAAATTATGTATAGAAAAGATCTTAATGAAGCCGATGATGCTGAAGCCCTAAAAAAACAATTGATTGATGAATTTGCAGAAAAATTCGAAAATCCTTATGTTGCAGCATCTCACGGAACCGTAGATAATGTAATTGATCCTGCTGAAACGAGACCTATGTTGATTAAAGCACTTGAAATGCTTGAAAACAAAAGAGTAAAACAATTGCCAAGAAAACATGGAAATATCAACCTGTGATTAACGATGATTGAAAAAGTACTTATCGCAAATAGAGGAGAAATTGCTTTACGTGTTATTAGAACATGCAAAGCATTAGGAATCAAAACAGTTGCTGTGTATTCTGATGAAGATTATAATTCCATGCATGTTAAACAAGCAACCGAAGCATATCATATAGGAGAAGCTGCACCTGCAAAATCATATCTTAATCAAGATAAAATCCTTGAAGTGATGCTCAAATCAGGAACTGATGCAGTACATCCAGGTTATGGTTTCCTTTCTGAAAATGATGACTTTGCAAGATTGTGTGAGAAACATAAAATTAATTTCATTGGTCCATCTGCTGATTCAATGAATCTCTGTGGTGATAAGATGGAATGCAAAGCTGCAATGTTAAAAGCTAAAGTTCCAACAGTACCTGGAAGTCCGGGATTGGTATCTAATGCAGATGAAGCAGAAAAAATTGCAAATGAAATTGGTTACCCTGTTCTGTTGAAATCTGTCTATGGTGGTGGAGGACGTGGAATTAGACTAGTGACTAATGATAAAGAATTACAAGAAGGTTTTGAAACAGTAACCTCGGAATCTATTTCTGCTGTTGGAAAATCTGCAATCATTGTTGAAAAATTTCTAGAAAAAACAAGACACATTGAATATCAAATGTGTAGGGATCATCATGGTAACGCTGTACATATATTTGAGAGAGAATGCTCTATTCAAAGACGAAATCAAAAACTAATTGAACAAACTCCATCTCCCGTAGTAGATAACGCAAAACGAGAAGAAATTGGTGAATTAGTTGTCAAAGCTGCAGAAGCCGTTGATTACACTAATCTCGGTACAGCAGAATTTTTGCGAGCTGATAATGGAGAATTTTATTTTATTGAAATTAACGCAAGACTTCAAGTAGAACATCCTATCAGTGAAATGGTTTCAGGATTAGACTTTGTTAAATTACAAATTGATATTGCAAACGGAGAACCACTTCCATTCAAACAAAAAGATCTAAAGATGAATGGCTATGCAATTGAATGTAGAATTAATGCAGAAGATACATTTTTGGACTTTGCACCTTCAACCGGGCCTGTTCCAGACGTGACAATTCCTGCAGGACCAAATGTTAGATGTGATACTTATCTCTATCCTGGATGTACGGTATCTCCATTTTATGATTCATTAATGGCAAAACTCTGTACATGGGGACCTACATTTGAAGAATCTAGGACACGAATGCTTACTGCATTAAATGACATGTATGTTCAAGGTGTAGAAACATCAATTCCTCTTTACAAAACAATTCTAAATACTGAAGAGTACAAGAATGGTCAACTTTCAACAGATTTCCTAAAACGTTATGGAATAATTGATAGATTAACTGAAGATCTCAAAAAAGAAAAAGAAGAAAAAAGTGAGGCTGCACTGGCTGCTGCAATCATTCATTCTGAATACTTTAAGAGTAGAGCACAAACCAGCACTGCAAATAACTCTAATTGGAAATACAAACTGGACTGATGATAAATGAATTATAAAATACAAGATATTGAAAAATCATTCGACGGGAAGATAGTTGAGAATCTTGGCAACAACGATTATGTAATTAAGATCAATGATAACGAACATAATTTAAAAATCATTTCAATGAATTCTAAAGGAATTGAATTTATTTTAGATAACAAATATCACAAAGCAAAATATCTTGAACAATCTACAAATGAAATGAATATTGTAATTGACAATGTTCCTATCACACTAAATTTACATATTCACTTTGATGAAGTTGTTTACAAAAATTCAGGTGGCGGTGGTGCAGGTGATGCACAACTAGCTTTGAAAAGTCAAATTCCTGGCAAGGTTGTATCAATATCTATTACAGAAGGTGACTCGGTAAAGAAAGGAGATGTGATCTGTACTTTGGAGTCTATGAAAATGCAGGTTGCTATTAAATCACATAAAGACGGAATTGTAAAAACAATTAAAGTCAAAGAAACAGCAACTGTGGCTAAAGGCGACGTTGTTGCTGAAATAGAATAATTTTTTATTTCAAGAAATTTTTAATTTCTTCATAGTTTGGTTCTTTTAGAGGATCTTCTGAAACCCATCTGTAACCAATTTTTCCATCTTCATTAATTATGAAAACAGAACGTTTTGCTGCATTGTAATCTTTGATGTGTAGTAAATCTGGCATCAAAACATCATAATCTCTTATTGTTTTACTTGTATAATCAGCTAATAATGGGAAGCTAAAGTTATGTTTTTCTGCAAAAGCTTTGTTTGCAAATGGACCATCATTACTAATCGCTACAATTTTGGCACCCGTATTAGAAATTTCTTTCCAAGAGTCTCTAAATGTACAAAGTTCTACTTCACAAACAGGAGAGCTTGCTGCTACTATGAACGATAAGACAATTTTACCTCCTTTGAATTCCTCCAGAGTCCGCATTTTCAATTCTGTGTCTGGAAGTTCAAAATTGGGGGCAATATCTCCTACATTTAATGCCATGATCGCAATCTGGTGTTATCCTATTAAGTTCTTTTCAAAAGTTATTTTTTTCAAATCTGATCCTAAAAATGAAACATACCTTTTTATACAAAAATTGGAGTGAAAAGCTAAATTGGTCGGGGAATTAGCGGGCAATTACAGTACCGTTGTATTGATGTTTGCGTTTGGTATAGTAGCAATGGCTCCAGCTCTAGTAATTTCTAGAATGATTTCTCCTCGAAAAAGAAGTAATCCAGTAAAATTTTTGCCAATGGAATGTGGTCAAGTCCCTTCTGGAGAAGGAAGAACTCATTTTATGATGCAATATTATCCGTATATTCTGATGTTTGTAGTATTTGATGTAATGGCAATTTTCTTGTATGCATGGGGAAGTGCACTTTTAGAAATTCCAAAGATTGCAACTTTACCTATGATGGGCTTTTTAGCAATCATGTTTGGTGCTATGGCATTTGCATTGTATCAATCAGGGAGACGAAGGATATGGTAGTTTTTTATATAAATTGTATTTACGAGGGTAGGGGATAAGATTGCTTAAAGATTTAGTGACACCAGAAAATGCAAATGTCTTTGTAGGAAAACTCGGAGATATTTTAGAAAAAGCAATTGATAAACCATTGGGCTATGCCATTAATTGGGGTAGAATTTGGTCCCTCTGGCCTGTACACATTGAAACAGCTTGTTGCAGTGTAGAATTTGGTGCAGCATCAAGTCCTAGATATGATGTTGAAAGATTTGGTATTATTGAAGCATTTGGTTCATTAAGACAATGTGATCTTGTAGTTGTTCAAGGAACTATCACAAGAAAAATGGCACCACGTCTTAGATTAGTTTATGATCAAATGCCAGAACCAAAATATGTAATTGCTATGGGAGCTTGTGCAATTACTGGAGGTTTGTATTTTGATTCATACAATGTACTTCCGGGAATTGATGGAGTTATCCCAGTTGATGTGTATGTTCCGGGTTGCCCACCTAGACCTGAAACTCTCATTCAAGGATGCATGTTATTGCAAGAAAAAATCAAGAGAATGAAGGCTAGGAAGTTTGTATAATGAGTACTGAAACTGAAAATCCTCCTGCAGATGCAAAACCTAAAACACAAACTCCTCCTAAACCTGCAGCAAAGAAACCTGCACCTGTAGAGTTACCTGCATTTGAAAAGAGTATTTCTGATAAAATTGTTGAAAAGTTCGGTGACAAAGTTGAAGTTGGATTTGTAAAAGAAGATAGAGTCAGAATTAATGTTGGACGAGAAAGTGTTCATGATGTTGCTGAATTTATTCGTGATGGATTAAATTATGATCATGTAGAGTCTGTTTCAGGAGTCGATTACCCCCAAGACAATGAAATTGAGGTTGTTTATCATATAGGATCTTACACTGATTCATCATTGGCAAGACAAATTCTAGTTTTAGCTACTAGAGCTCCAAGAGAAACACATCCAATTCCTGGCAATGATGCAACAAAACTTCCAACTCTTAGAGATGTGTTTTATAGTGTTGAATTTCATGAAAGGGAAGTTTTTGAAATGTTTGGAGTTTTCTTTGAAGGTCATCCTGATAACAGACGATTACTTTTGCCAGAAGACTGGGCAGATTTACCACCACTTAGAAAGGACTTTGCAATAAAAGGAAGATAGAGATGACTGTAGAATTACCTCCTGGATTAGCACTCCAAAAAGTTGATGAGAGAATCATGACTCTTAATGTCGGACCACAACATCCAGGTTCTGGACATATGAGAATTATTGTACAAATTGATGGTGATTATATTGTTGCATGTGATCCTGATCCAGGCTATGTTCATCGTGGAGAAGAAAAAATGGCCGAGTATAGAAATTACATTACAAACATTCCTCACTTGGAAAGACCTGTAATTCACGATTCATGTAATGTATTATATCCATATGTCTTGGGTGCAGAAGAACTTCTTGGAATTGAAGTTCCTGAACGTGCAAAATATGTTAGAGTAATTGCATCTGAACTTAATCGATGTATTTACATCATGTATTGGCTTGCAATCTATGGTATCTTTTTGGGACATTCTACAATGTTCATGTGGCCTGCAGGAGATCGTGAATTACTGATTGATCTTATGGAAAAAATGACGGGTGCTAGAGTAACACATGCACACTTTGTTCCAGGTGGCGTTAGAAATGACTTACCGCCAAACTTTGAAGATGTTTGTCTACGTCAAGTCAACTATTTTGAAAAACGTATCAAAGAATATGCTGCAGTGTTTTACGATAACCCTATTCTAATTTCAAGAACTAGAGATACGGGTATTTTATCAAGACAAGATGCAATCAGATACGGAACAACAGGTTCTGTACTTCGTGCTAGTGGTGTTGATTATGATCTTAGAGTTAAAGAACCATATGATGTCTATGATGAATTAGATGTTCATACTAATGTAATGAAGGAAGGAGATTCTTATGCTAGATCTAGAATTCCATGGCTTGATATGATGGAAAGCTGTAACATTATCCGACAAGCATTACAAAAAATGCCAAAGTCAGGATCTGTACGAGTTAAACTAAAACCAAATCCAAAAACAAAGGGACTTGAATCTGTTTACAAACGTGTAGAATCTGGCAGAGGATCTTTGGGTTGCTATATCGTCTCTGATGCTAAAACAGAACCATATAGAGTAAAGTTGAGTGTTCCTTCCTTTAGAAATCTAATTGCTTTACCAAATCTTCTAAGAGGCGAAAAACTAGGTAATATGCCATCAGTTTATTGGAGTCTTAATTATTGGCCAGTGGAGGCAGACCGATAAATGTCAGTTATTGCACCAAATTTCAAACTAAGTGAATTTATCAAATCTTTACTTGATAATGTATTTTGGATTATTTTCATTGTAGTCCTTATTGGTCTTCCTGCAATTATGATGGTTCTATTTGTAATTGAAATGCCAGTAATCGATGGTGAATTACTTACACCATTTCTTGCATTAACTTGGATAGCGGATCCGTCTCGTATTCTTCCAATTGTTAAAGCATTCATGGCAACTGATATCTTTAGAGTTATGGCATTTCCTGGATTTGGATTTGCAGCATTAATTGCAGCAGGAACAATCTTTATTGAAAGAAAAATGCTTGCAAAATTACAATTAAGAGTTGGTCCTTTCTATTGTGGAAAATTAGAAGGTATTTTACAATTAATGGGTGATGGTCTAAAATTAATCTCAAAAGAAATTATCATTCCGGCAAAAGCTGATAAACCTATTTTCTGGGCTGCACCTGTATTGTTTGTTGCAACTGCCGCAGCATTTGTTGCATTCATTCCTGTCGCTCCTGGTTGGGTAGTTGCAGATGTAGAGATGGGATTACTTGGAGTATTTGCAGTAATTGGATTCTTCCCAATTATTACAATCCTGTCTGCATGGTCTGCAAACAGTAAATTCCCATTCATTGGTGGTATCAGGGCATTATTCCAAATGGTTTCATTTGAAATCCCACTGATCCTGTCTTTGTTAGGTGTAGTAATGTTAACTGGTTCACTTAATTTGTCTGAGATTGCTGCTAGTCAGTCTAGTTTCCCATGGATTGTATTTTTACCAGTAGGTGCAATTGTATTCTTTATCACAATGCTTGCTGAGTTGGAAAGAATTCCATTTGATCTACCAGAGGCAGAAAGTGAGATTGTAGCAGGATGGCTAACTGAATTATCTGGAATGATGTATGGACTTGTTCAATTAGGAACTTATCTCAAACTATATGCGTTTGCAGGATTATTTGTTGTACTTTTCCTGGGTGGATGGAATGGTCCAATGATCGTTCCTCCATTCCCAGCAGAACTTCTTGAAAAGGGAATTGAAATGGGCCCTATTGTTGCAGGACCATTCCCTGGATTGCCATTATTTACTCAAGAGATGCTTAATGGTACTCTTTGGTTTGTTCTAAAAACCGTTGGTGTCATATTCTTCATCTTGTTACCAAGAGGTGTATTCCCAAGAATTAGAGTTGATATGTTATTGAATCTTGGATGGACCAAATTAATTGGATTGGCATTCATTAACATCTTTATTGCACTTGGCTTGCTTTACGCTGGAGTGTTAGGGCCAGGAGGATTACAATAATGGGAACCGCAACTGGTATTATTCGAGCATTAAATTCAGGAATTAAACATATTGCTACTAAACGATTTACACTACGTTATCCTGAGGAGAAATTAAAGTTTGTGGGTGATGGATATCAATTTGATCCTTCGACAGGTGTTGGAATTGCAGGATTAAAAGGACGACATATGTTGTTTCATGATCATTGTACTGGTTGTCAATTATGCTCAATTGCATGTGAAGGTGTTGCAGAAGCTATTGCAATGGTAAAAGTTCCAGAAGAGCAAAAACAAAATAAAAAATCAATCATGCCACAAATTGATTATGGAAAATGTGTCTTCTGTGGTCTTTGTGTAGATGCATGTCCATTTTATGCACTTTACATGACAAATGATTATGAGTTATCCTCATTTTCAAAAGAAGGTTTGATTTACACTCCTGCACAACTTCAAGTAAAACCATATGTTGCACAGGATAGTGAAATCCAAATATCTGATAGAGGTGCAACACATGGCTGATGCTGCTTTTCTTGCACTAGCAGTGATTACAATTGGTTCAGCAATTGCTGCACTAGAATTAAGATCATTAATTTATGGTTCTATTGCTCTGATGGGGACTTTAGGAGGAATCGCTGGATTCTTTTTCTTGCTTGATGCACCATTTGTTGCATTATTCCAATTAGCAGTATACGTTGGTTCAATCGCTGTCTTGATCTTGTTTACTGTAATGTTAGTTAAGAGAGAATTAATTTTCAAAAAAATTGAAGATAAGAGAAGAAAATTTGCAGGTATTGGTTTGATGCTTGTAGTTATGGTATCTTTAGGAGCTGTATTCTTGGATTCAGGAATCAAGACCATAACTACTGATGAGCCTGCTACTGACTTTAGAGATATAGGAACTGACTTCGTAACATATTATTGGCCTGCATTAATTCTCATGGGGTTGCTTTTGGCAGGTTCTGTTACTGGTGCACTAGTTTTAGCCAAACGAGAGGATGTGGAGAATGACCAGCGAGCTAGTTGATTTCACTTTGGTATCTGTTGCCTTGCTCGGCATAGGAATCTATGGACTCGCAGTTAAACGTAATTTTATCCGAATGTTATTTGCAGTTGAAATAATCATCAATGCCGCAAACTTGAACATTGTTGCTTTTGGTAGATTTTTACCTCATAGTGGTGGTCAAACTATGGCATTATTTTCAATTGCAATTGCCGCAGCAGAAGTTGCAGTTGGATTATCATTAATCATTGTCGCTTACCGCATGTATCAAAATGTCGATATTGCAGACTTTAGGAGCTTGAAAGGATAATGGAATACGCATTATTACAGGCAGTTTTCTTGCCATTACTCTTATCACCAGTAGCTTACATCATTGGAAGAAAAGTAGGACCAACTCCTGCAATGTGGTTTACATTTGCAATTCTGTTGTACACAACAATCCTTGTAATTAATGCAGCACTATCTGGAACAGTAGAAGAACATTATCCATGGACTGAACAGTTCGGCGAATTTGGTTTCTTATTGGATGGATTGGCATCACCATTTGCAATCATCATTTATGTGCTATCCACAATCTTGGCACTTTACTCAAAACCATATATGATTCACAAATTCCACGAGCAATTTGAAGAAGAAAAGAAACTAAATACTTCTGGTAGCGGCCAAACATCAATTGTAGAATCATCCTCTCTATCAGATTATGTTAATGCTAAATCTGGCCTTTACTTTGCACTATACCTTGTCTTTGCAATGGGTATGCTTGGAACAGTTCTTTCCACCAATTTGATTGAATTTTATATTTTCTTTGAAGTGATGTTGATTCCAGGTTTCTTCTTGGTTGCTCTCTGGGGTGATGGTCCAAGAAGAAAGATTGGTTTAATGTTCTTGTTTTGGACTCACGCAGGTGCAGTTGTTTTACTATTGGGATTCTTGATGATAGGATTGACTCTTGGTAGTTTTGACTTTGCAGATATCAACGAATCTGAAATTCCAGCTGATATTGCAATGTACTCTGCTGTCGCAATTTCTATAGGACTTGGAGTTAAACTGGCAGTTTTCATGTTCCATGTTTGGCTTCCATATGTCCATGGTTCAGCACCTACACCAATCAGTGCATTATTGTCTCCAGCAATGATTGGAATTGGAGCTTATGGTCTTTTTAGATTAATTGTAGAATTCTTGCCTTTAACATATGCAGAGCTCTCAATTTGGTTCCATATCTGGGGCCTTGTTACCATGATTTATGGTGGTGCAATGGCTTTAATGCAAGATGATCTGAAACGTCTTTTAGCATATTCTAGTATCAGCCAGATGGGTTATCTTTTGTTTGGAATTGGTTCAATGTCTTCACTTGGTTTATCAGGTGCAGAGATGATGTATGTGACACACGGAATTGGAAAAGGCATTCTCTTCATGATGGCAGGAATTATTATTATTAAAGTCGGAACTAGAAGCATTTCAAAATTAGGAGGATTAGCAGGAAAGATGCCAATCACTGCCGTATGTGCAGTAATTGGTGCATTAACAATAATGGGTGTTCCACCAACAAGTGGTTTCATGGGCGAATGGATTCTTTTTTACGGTGCATTAGAAACTGCCATTGAAGAAGGATCAACAATTAGAGCTGTAACATTTGGTTTGGGTCTTGTTGCAACTGCACTTACAATGTCTTACATGCTTTGGAT
>Ga0224506_10000391_pt1 | contig 39016 bp, 24 predicted proteins | sample SF_Jan12_sed_USG_2_FD_169108 | JGI IMG/M metagenome (GOLD analysis project Ga0224506, IMG submission 169108) | Sediment microbial communities from San Francisco Bay, California, United States - SF_Jan12_sed_USGS_8_1 | ecosystem: Environmental > Aquatic > Marine > Sediment | place: USA... | reverse complement strand
CGTTTGTTCCGACACATGTAGGCGCATGGCCAGTGTAGGTGTTAATGTAATTTCATCGGCAAAAATAGTACTCGCGGCAAGTGCGGTTTGAAAACTCAATTCAGAAGTCTTGTTTATGGCGAAGCGAAACAAACTATAGCGTTGGGCAAGGACTAAACTATTGGAAGCAGTTTCTTCCACTAACTCGCCATTAACAATAAATTTCTGTGTGACTAAGGGCATATTAAATGCGACCAGGGTTCCCCAGCGTTTGTTCCAAACATATTCGCCAAGCATGAGCGCTGAAGTTGTGGGAAGCACAATTTTATGTTGGGATTTTAGTTCGCTGCGTTGAATATCATCGACTAACATTTGCGAGGTGCCAAAGCTAAACTCATAGCGATGTTCTTCAGCATAGCAAAGCGTGCTGAATAATAGGATAAAAATAAAAAGCGGCAGGCGCGTGCTCATTCAGGTCACCATACATTCGTAAACTATATTCATTGTACGAAGAACAGTGATTAATATAAAGCCGCCTCAGCTTTTAATAGGAACGAAAAAAAGCCAGTGTTTTCACACTGGCTTTTTAGTTTGCCTACTTAGCGAGCTTAGGGTCCGGCGGGAGGTGCAGCAGCAGCGGGCGCAGGTTCTGCTTCCACTGTTAGGATGAAGAAATCCTCACCCTCTAAACCAAGACTATTAGTAACTTCCAATTCAACTTCAAAGACACCAACGGTTTCGAATGTCACCATGCCTGGATTTTGTCCCATAATGTCAGGTACAGCGCCATGAAATTCCCATTTAAAACTGAGTTCCGTATCACCGCTCGGATCACTGCCTTCACCCAGTAACTCAACTGACTCACCGACAAAAATAGTCACGTCACCATCAGGGGATACAATGGTCGCCATTGGTGGTTCCGCTACCGGTGTGGGATCCGCAGGTGGCGGCGTCGTATCTACGGGTGCGTTTGGATCTATGACAGTGATAATGCGCATCGCTGGCGTGGGATCGACGGCACCGCTAGTGTCAGTGACCGTAAGAATGATTTCGAAAACCCCAACTGTGTCAAAAGTCACTAAGCCAGGGTTTTGATCAATACTGTTAGGTATTACACCATCAAAGTCCCACATGAAATCGGTAATGGTTGCACCTGCACTTGGGATACCGTCGCCACTAAAGTCGATACTGTCTCCTACAGCGATTTCCATGTCCATATCAGGCGTGACAATAACAGCGTCTGGTGCAGCGGTGTCGCCTGGCGGAGGATCGGTTGGTGTTGGATCAGTTGGTAATGGATCTGCTGGTGGTGGAGTGCCATCTTCAACAATAACCGTGACTTCCGCTGGCGTTGGATCTGCAACACCTGTTGCATCAGTAACAGTGAACGTAACTGCATAAGTTCCGACAGTATCAAACGTTATTAGCGGATTCATTTCCACAGAATCTTCAGCGCCGCCATCAAATGTCCATAGATAAGTGACTGGGTCACCGCCTAGTGGAACATCATCAGCTTCACCACGGAACTCATAAGTTTCTCCGACAATCAATGTTAGTTCAGGACCTCGTGGGCGAGTAATTTCACTTTCTGGCGTGGCCGCCGTAGTACTCACCACAGTGATTATTCGTTGGTCAGGTGTTGGGTCTCCCTGGTCAAGGGAATCAATCGCGGTAAAGGTGACGCTATAAACACCAGGATCGGCAAACATAATTGGTCCTGGATTTTGATCCATGGAGTCAGGAGCGGCGCCATCAAATGTCCATAAAAAGGTCAACGGATCATTAGCCGCTGGTGACAAGCCTTCCCCAGTGAAATCCACACTCGCACCGGCATCGATGGTTACATCCGTAGCAGGTGTGAGAATGGTGCTTTCAGGAAAATCACTGGTATCAATAATAGAGTTGCTAACGGTAATTGTTCGCACAGGCGGATTGGGATCAGCGAGGCCCAAAGCGTCGGTAACAGTTAAACTAATGTTAAACACACCAAGGGAATTAAATTGCACAGAGCCTGGATTTTGCACAGTGGTGTTCGGTGCGGCGCCATCGAGATTCCAAAAATATGAGAGTGGCAAATTATCCTCTGGGTCTGTTCCACCACCTTCTAATAACACGCTACTTCCGAGCAAAATGGTTTGATTATTTGTCGGTGAACGAATAATGCCACTAGGTGCTTGGTTTTGACCAGCTAAGTTGCCAACACTGACTACAACTTCTGCAGGCAAGGTATTGCGCACACCAGTCTCATCGGTGACAGTTAAGCTAATAGTGAAAACGCCCGCTTTGGAAAATACAACATCACCAGGATTTTGAACCGTGGTATTGGGAGTCACTCCATTGAAATCCCAGAGAAAGCTTAATACACCCGTGCCTCCCACGGCATTGGCAGAAAAGTTCAAACTATCACCAACATTGATCATAGGTGAGCCTTGAGGGCTGAGGATTTGAGCTTCCGGTGGTGTAGCCAGCAAAGCATTCGGGTCTTGCACTGTAATTACCCGTTGATCTGGGGTTTCGTCAGGGATACCTAAGCTATTGGTGGCGATTAGTTTGATGCGATAAATGCCTGGAGAACTGAATTTTATGGTGCCCGGATTTTGCGCGGTAGTATTCGGCGCAGCACCATCGAATAACCAGCGGAAGCTTAATGGGGTGTTATTGCCTGGATCGGTTGCAATAGCGGAAAATTGTAATGTTTCACCAAAATTAATCGATATGGCTGGATCGGCTGGTGAAGTGATGATGCCATTAGGAGCCAACGCATTGAGACTGGAATCATTTAAGATAGTAAAGTTGTTAGCCGCTGCTATTTGCTCGCAGCTTGCAGGCGCACCTTTGACTTTTTTACTAATGGTTTCGTGATGAAGTTTGACTTCAATCGTACAGGGTGCTCGGGTTAAATTGCCGCTATTAAAAACCCATTGATGACTTTGATCCACTTGAGCACGACCCAGCCTAGTGCCACTATCTTTGTCAGCGATTTGCACACTAATACCGCTAACATGGGCTTGCCCAGAAACGCTTAAACTTTGAGTAGTCGAATCCCAAAAAGCCTGGCTTACAATTTCCTGACCTTTGAATTGAATCGGTGCTTGCTCACCACATGAATATAAAGCTAGTAAAACAAATCCAAAAAGTGTCAGCATTAGGCCGACTTTCAGCTTTCGCTGATTTGCTATAGGCGTCATTATCCCTTCCCCATCGAATCGTTTGAGAACGAAACTACGCTGACTTTGCAGCTGCTATGTTTTAGGTGAGGATTCTCAGAATTATGCGCTTAATGATTTAGCGATTTCCGAACATCTAGTTGGATAAAACAACGCAATACTCAGTAGAACAAGCGATTGTGTTATGAGAGTTTCCCTACCCCACGTGAAAAAGTCCTGTTACAGACTTATTGTTATAGGGAAAAAGATAGTTGTTACGCCGAGGATATTCAAGGTTAAATGCATCATTTATATAAGACAGCACTAGGACACAAAGAGTCGTCAACTGAGGGGGGATGTGATCAACCCCTTATGCCCCAATGCAAAGGATGGGCGTGATCAGGGGTTGGGCAACCCAAGCTGGCGCATCCTATATTCTGCTTCAGCAAGTCCCAGGCCAAGCCTGAATCATTAGTTAAGTAATTGTTAATTAAGATAATTATTATTCCAAGCTGAGTTAATTGAAAACATTTCGTCTGTGTTTGGCAACAGACGAAGAAGTCATTATGAAAATTTAAGAAACTTTTCTTTGGTCTATTTGTTCCGGTTTTAGATTGTGTTTGGCATATTCCAAAAATATGCCTTGCTCGACAAACATAGTGAATAAATCAGGATCAAGATGACCGGATGCGACCATATCCTGCATGATCTTCATGGCAATCGATAATTTCATTCCTACTTTATACGGACGATCTGATGCGGTTAAAGCTTCAAAAATATCTGCAATACACATAATCCGTGCTTGTACCGACATTTGCTCACCGGTAAGTCCGCGTGGGTAACCACTGCCGTCCATATGTTCGTGATGAGAACCTGCGATTTCTGGTACGTTTCGTAAATAACGAGGGAAGGGTAGCTGCGCCAACATATTAATACTGGTGACAACATGGTTGTTAATGAGTTCGCGTTCTTTGTCATTCAAAGTGCCACGATTAACACACAGGTTTTCAATTTCATCAGCATTGAGCAATGGTCGATGTTCACCTGTATGTAGTTGGTAACTATAGGAGCCAATTTCATGAACCCGTGCTTTATGGGCATCCTCCATAAATTCCGCGCCTTTATTCATTTGAGCTAAAAATTCTTGGTCGCCATCCAGTTTTTGCATCATTTCTTTATAGAGTTTTTGCGCGTGATCATTGGGTTTGAATTCAGATTGCTCGGCGATTTGCATTTTTAATAGCGCAAGTTCGCGTTCTTTACGAATTAGCTCAAAACGTAACTGCACATTTTCGATACGGTCGTAAATGGTTTCAAGCTTACTGGACTTGTCGACCACATGCACTGGTGTAGTGATTTTGCCGCAGTCGTGCAATAACGCTGCAATTTTTAGCTCATAAAGGTCTTCTTCGCTGAAGTTTACCTCAGCTAGTGGGCCATGATTACAATCATTCACACCTTCAGCGATGCGCATGGCAATATCCGGTACACGACGGCAATGACCACCGGTATAAGGTGATTTTTCGTCGATGGTGAAAGCAATAACTTCGACGAATTTTTCAATGAGTGTGCGTAATTCGCTAATGAGTAATTGATTGGTTAATGTGATGGCTGCTTGCGAGGCTAATGATTCGACGAGTTGCTGATCCTCCATACTGAAACTTATCACTTCATTGCTAGTTCGGTCCAACGCATTGATTAATTGCAGTACGCCTATGATTTGGTTTTCATGATTTTTCATGGGTACTGTTAGAAAAGATTTGGAATGATAGCCGGTTTGTTCATCGTATGCCTTGGTGCCGGAAAAATCGAATTCGCCGGTATGATCATAGGCATCGGCAATATTAACCGTGAGTCCGCTAATAGCAGCAAACGTTGCAACTGACGAGGTATTAGGCACTTGGTTTTCATTATAAAGTTGCACAGGTTTTAAGGTAATAGCTTCACCCGTGGTACCACCTTTTGTTATGTTTAAGGATGCGGTGCGCATAATTTCAAAATGCAAGTGATTATCTTTAACCAGGTAAAGTGTTCCCCCATCGGCATTGGTGATTTTTTTTGCGCCAATAAGAATACGCTCCAGCATTTTCTCGCGGTTTTGTTCCGCGGATAAGGAAATGCCGATCGCGTTCAGCTCTTCAACTCGAGCCAGCAATTCATCGTTTGTTACCATGGATTCTTCCGTTTACTGCGTCCCCGTGCCAATTTATCGAGCGCACAGCTACAAAAGTGAAGTAAATAAATGATAATCAGCAGTATAAATGGATATGAAGCGCTTGGTTTATTCCCAACGGAAAATTAGAGCGCCGATAATAAGAAATAGCAAGCTCATTAAGCTAAGCGCTAATAATTCTGGAAATATTTGGGTGATGCCTGCGCCTTCGGTCATAATCGCACGTGCGCCTTCAACTAAATGGGTCAGTGGTAAAATTTGAGCTAGCGCAATAACCCATTCGGGGCTGCCTTCCAGAGAAAACCACACACCGGACAATAACATCATGGGCCAGGAGAATAAGTTGAGCATACCGCCCGCCAGTTCTTCACTACGTAAACGTGCAGCGACAAGCAAACCCATATTGATTAAACAAATCGAGCCTAGTGTTGATACAAAAAATAGAAGCCAGTAAGAGCCAATCATGTGAAAGTCGATAAATAAATCACACCCGACATAAACAAAAACAGTGATTGCTTGAATTAATATGAGACGGGATGCCATTTGTGCTAATAAAAATTGCACGGCGGATAGTGGTGTCGCTTTTAAACGTTTGAGATAGCCGTTTTTACGATAACGCACAATGACATAGCCTACACCAAATAAACACGAGAACATCATATTCATGGCGAGTATGCCAGGTAGCACCCAGTCAACATAACGAATTTCTTTGCCTTCAACGGTTTGTTGTGCGAAGTCTTGGCCACCGCTGCCCCAGAGAATACGTTCGAGCAAATAGCCTTTGGGAGAACTGCTATTGATCCAATACACGGCTTGTGGGTGTGTTTGAATGACTAAGTCAAGCTGGTGTTTACGAACCCGGTCTTGCGCTTGTTGCGTATCAGTGAATTCGACAAATTGAATATGCTGGGTTTGCGCAAAATTTGGCAGCACTGTCGTTAGTTGTTGCTGCGTACCGATCACACCGACTTTGTAGAGTAAATTGTTGTCGTCGGAAAAAATAATTGAAAAGCCAAAGACTAATAAAATCGGAAACGCAATATTCCAACTGAGTGAGGAACGATCCCGCAAAAACTCTTTATTTCTCGCTAGAAAAATGGCGATAAATGCTTGCATGATTAAACTCGTAACTCGCTACCGGTGAGTGATAAAAACAAATCTTCTAAATTCCAGGCACGGATTTGCATTTGTTGCAGTGGAATCTTATGTGTCAATAAGGTTTGAATGGTGTGTTCAATATTTTCGCTCTGGATGTCATAGTGGCTATTTCGCACATAAAAGCTAAGTTGCATTTCATGCAAGATTTGCTCATCAATGTCCTTGGGTAATTGTATCACTGTGTCGGCAAAATGCGCTTGTAACAAGTCTCTAGGCGTACCTTGTGAAATAACTTTGCCTTTGTCCATAATTGCAATAATATCGCATAAGGTTTCAGCTTCTTCCATATAGTGGGTGGTTAGCACAATGGTTTTGTCTCGGGACTTAACCAGTTCAATCAGTTGCCAGAAATTACGTCGCGCTTGTGGATCTAAACCAGTGGTGGGTTCATCTAAAAAAATAATTTCGGGATCATTGATCAATGCAATGGCTAATAAAACGCGCTGTCGTTGGCCACCAGAAAGTTTATGAGTATAACGATCAAGAAAATCACCTAAGGAACAGAGTTCAATCAGCTCTTGTTGGGGGATGGTCTTTTGATAAAGATTGCCAAACAAGTTTAAAGTGTCCTGCACGGTAAGGAATTCTTGTAAGGCGGTGGATTGAAATTGAATGCCCGCCTCTTGGCGGAATTGTTGATCCAGTGGATGATTTTTATAAAGTACTTGTCCAGCAGACGGAGCCTGGATGCCTTCCATGATTTCTACCGTGGTGGTTTTTCCTGCGCCATTGGGGCCTAACAGTCCAAAACAAACACCGCGCGGAATCTTAAAACTAACATTGTTAACAGCGGTTAGTTTTCCAAAATGCCGGACTAAGTCTTTGACTTCGAGTATGGTTTCCATTGAGGTAAAAAATAATTTAGTTATATTTAATGTAAAGCGTGTGGAATCGACAAGGTAAAAGCGGGAACCGTAGCCGCAAATTCAGTTTCATCATCGGCGATCATTTGGTAAGTGCCTTCCATGCTACCCACGGGTGTTTCCAAAACTGTGCCACTGGTGTATTGAAATGATTCGCCGGGTTTAAGGAACGGCTGTTCACCAACAACGCCAACGCCTCGGACCTCCTGTACATTGCCTAATGCGTCAGTAATGGTCCAATGACGGGTTATCAAGCGAGCGGCTATATTTCCTTCATTTATGATGGTGATGGTATAAGCGAACACATAACGATTGAGTTCAGGCGCTGATTGTTCTTCAATAAATGAAGTTTTAACCTCGACACGTATTAAATAAACGCTATCTTGTGTGTTTAGACTTTGCTCTTCAGTACTCATAATTTACTCGCTAGGTTTAAGGCGCCCAGCAAACCACTTTGTGTGTTGCAAATAATTGTAACGGGAATACGGCTCAATTCTTCTCGCATACGGCCTTTTGCTAAAAATGCTTGCATAAATTCACCTTCATTGAACCAGTTTAGCAGACGTGGCGCAATACCCCCAGCGATATAAAGTCCGGCGGTGGGCAGCAAGTTTAAGGCCATATTCCCTGCAGATGCTCCATAAATTTGCATAAATAAACGAATACTATCCATGGCCAAGGTTTGGCGTGCAGTTGCGGCTTCTGTAATTTTCGCAGCGTGCATATTTTTCGGAATAATATCGTATTGGCGGCCTAGGAAGCGATAAATGTTTTCAAGACCTTGTCCTGATAATACGCGTTCCAATGAAACATGCTCATGTTGTTTGTATAGAAAATGCAATAACTCGATTTGTTTCTCAGTCGTTGGCGCAAAATCTACGTGTCCACCTTCAGAGTTGAATGGGTTAATCTCATCGCTATCCTGATAAGCATAAGCACAGCCTAAACCAGTGCCTGCACCGATGATGGCTATCATGCCTGGTGTAATTTTTTGTCCGGCTTGCAACACTCGAAGATCTTTTGCCTCTAATAGTGCAATGCTATGTGCAATTGCAGTGAAATCATTGGTGATGCATAGTTGTTTTATTTTTAATTGGGCTTTTAATTCACGGCTATCGATTCGCCATGGTAAATTTGTGACTTGTGCAGTTTGCTCTCCGTCTGCGGAGGTGTGCACAGGGCCTGCGATTGCAAAACAGGCACGCGTAGGGTTGGGGCTGTCCGCGAGAAATAACTGAATAACCGGCCCTAAGTTGGAAAAGTCAGCGCTGGGATATTCTTGTTGTTTAAGGGTGTTGAAGGTTTTGCCATTGAATTTGGCTAATAGCAAACGACTACGAGTACCACCAATATCCGCCGCCAATAATATATTATTTGCCATCAATTAACCTCGCTGCTTCTTTATCGGCAAAACATTCGAATTGTCCCTGGGCTTGAATATGATTGACCGGGTATTGTGGATCAGTTTTCGCTTCATCCAAAACCTGTTTGAGAATGGTTTGTTTACTTGCGCCGCAGGCTAATATAATAATCTGTTTGGCTTGGTTTATCACGGGAATGCTTATGCTTAGCCGCCAGCACTTTAATTTATCCACGTAGTTAGCAACAAATCCGTGTTCGGTTTCTTTAAGTGCGTTTGTGTCAGGGAACAAAGACGCCGTATGGCCGTCTTCACCAATGCCTAATAATATTAAATCAAAAACCGGTAAGTGATTCTTCTGCGGTAAACAACTTAAACGTTGACTGTAGTCTTGCGCCGCTTGTTGCGGACTTAAATGAGTGGCGACGGCTTCGATTGCCACCTTGTTTTTATGTTGAAGCAAGTCATCAAACAAATAGCGTTGTGCTAACGCATAATTACTATCGGGGTGATCATTTGGTACATATCGCTCATCGCCAAGAAAAAAATGTGCATGTTCCCATGGGATGTCGTTGTTATGTGCACGTTGGCGTAAATATTCATATAAACGTTTGGGTGTGCTGCCACCGGATAATGCAATATTACATTGGCGCTGCTCGGCATGTGCTTGCTGTATTAGCTGAATCATGCGTGAGGCAACTGCTTCGACTAATGCCTTATCACTGGAGAAAATAGTTAATTGGGCTTGCATTACATCCTGTCCAAGCAAAATCAATTATTGTGCAAGTTAGATGCCCTTTGCTGCCAGGGCCTGGTTATTCTTAGCCAACTGTTTGTGCAGTCGTTGTTTTAAAAAATATAATCCATCAAGCTTTGGATTGATCAATTCGAGCTGTTGAATTAAACGTTGCGCCCAACTGATCTGCTCTTGCGTCAGTGCGGTATCGGCCAAGCTTTTATAACGCTCAGCTTGTTGCTCGTATAAATTGTTTAATGCGTTGGTCCACTGGTTAAATTCAGCCAATTGATTATTCGCACTGCTATATTCAATCAAGCTGCGTAGCGTATGTACATCGTGGTTTAACATGTCTTGATAATAAGCCGAATCAAATCTAGCTTGTTTTATATTTTCACGTGAAGCCAATAGCGCTAACCATTGTGTTTGTTGCTCGATGACTTGGAGCTTGCTGTTGGCGCCCGTGTAATACGCTAGCATTGCCTGTGCTTGTTGGCGTACTTGAGTTTCTTGGATTCGTGCTAGACTTTTTTGAGCATTCTCGGTTTGTTCTTGTTCGAGATAGATTTGCATTTGTTGAATATGTGCTTGGTCCAACCAATGATTACGCGATAGATATAATTCAGTGGCGGCTTCATAATTGAGTTGCCAGGCAAGATAATGATGTAGCAAAGCTTCGCCCCAGTCTGGGTCGATTTTTTTTAATTGAATGATAATTTTTTCTGCGGTAACGGGTGTGTTCCAATATAAATAAAATTCTGCAGCTTCCCATAATTGTTGTTTGGCTTGTTGTGGTTCTAGATAGCCAACAAGATCAAATTGAAACTGAGATTGCAGGTATAAATAAGGATTTTCATCACCAACCGGGTTATCAATAATTTTTGATAAGCGAACTTCAGAAAGAATATTAGTGTCGCGATTCGCGGTTGCATCGCCAGCAGCCGCAACTGCTTCATCACGCGACAAGGCAAAAAACCACAGCAGGTCTCGCGGTTTGTTAATGAGGAAACGATCCAATACGGGTTTAATCGCAGGTGCTTGCATACGCTGAGCAATTTGCTCATAGTTCAAGCTCAGTGCTTGCTTGGAGCCAATCATTAAAAAATCACCTTGCTCAAGATTCGCCATAGTTAAGCCGTGAGGAAAGACATTGTAAAATGCTTTGAGTAATGATCGTAAGGTTGTTACGTCCATGCGAAATAGATTCACCCATTGTGAATAAATACCATCATCGTTTAAACGCGAATGCACCAGTTGGAAAAACTCTTGAGTAAATACATTTGAAGCACCGGCAAGCCATGGGTGTGATGCTTGTGCTGCAATAATGTCATACTGATTATCCTCGACGAGCAAGGTATTACGGGCGTCATTGATTTGTAAATTGACTCGAGGATCATTTAGCGCTAACGCAGGTCCATTCTCTATAACACGACTGGCTTCTATCACGGCTTCCTCTAGCTCAACAACACGAATCGATGCTAAATTGGTATGAGTCAAGGCTCGAGTGGTTATGCCGCCACCATAGCCAACAACAAATGCAGATTCTGGCTTAGGGTGTAAGAAATAAGGCATATAGGCTAATAATGATTCGACGACTAAGGCATTGTTCGGGTTTTGCATATCGATAATGGATTCATTCAATCCATTGGCTTGCACTTTGGCGTAGCGTTCATCATAGGTCACTAAACTGATGACGCTCACTTTACCTTCTTTGAGAAATAAATAATTAGGCGCTTTGCCGGATAACACATCTACATCAAATTTGTAGCCAACTGAGGTAATTAAACGTTGGTAGTCTAGATTGGGAATTAACCAATGCAATAAAGCAAGAAATAACAAACTCGCCGCAAGTGGTTTGATGCGAATTAAGGCTTGTGAACGAAATAAAAATAAAACAGGCGTTAGTATGACTAATCCGGCCATCAGATTGAGCAAAGTATTGGTGCCATATTGTGGGATTAGCCAAAAACCCGCAGTGATTGAGCCAGCGATGGCGGCTAATGTGTTTATCGCATAGGCTTTTCCTACACGTGTGCGCACGCCATGTAAATCACCACAATAAAGTTTTAAGTTAATGGGAAACAGTGCGCCAAAAACAAACGTCGCTGGGAATAATAAAATAAAAACTAAAAAGTATTTCAGCCACTGTTTAATCCAACCAGGACCGCCCAAGTGGTTTATTCCTTCGTAAATTGCAGGCACCATATTAAGTCCGGCGCGCGTTAGTATTAGCAATAGACCAACAAGCAATAAACCATAGGCCAACCAGCGGGCGGGATGCTGTATGCTTTCGAGTCGGTTTTTAATTGCCCAGGAACCCGCAGCGATACCGATAAGAAATATTCCGAGAATGGCGGCAAATCCATAAATGGTAGTGCCGGTGAATATGGATAAATATTTGGTCCAAGCCACTTCTGTGGCGATACTGGCGAAGCCAGTAACGAATAAAACGATTAGGGCAAGGGTGCGATGCTCGGGCGTGCCGAGTAAGGCCTTTTCGGTTGGGTTATAGGGCGTGCTCAGTTCGGTTTCAAGTGGCGGTAAACTAATGCGCCGATTGAAAAGCATGGCCAATGTAGCAACGAAAAGATTTAATGCCACGGCAATATAAATGGCGCCATCAAGGCCCACGCTGGGGATAAACCAAAATCCGGCAAACAAAGCACCGAGAACTGCGCCAAACGTATTTAGACTATAGAGCTGGCTAATTCGCAAACCCACTTCATTTTCTTTACGAACCAGAATCGACGCCATGACTGGGAATGTGGCACCCATGCAAATAGTGGGAATCGCGAGTAAAGCCATAGCTGTAAAAAACTTATAACCCAGGTGTTGACCTAACGCGGGTGATGACGCTAGTAGCTCGGGCAAATTTAACAAAATGGGCAATAGTGCCAATCCACTAAGCGCGATAATTATTTCTAAAGCGATATAAAGGCGAAAACTATGAATGCGGTTACGCGTCATGCGCTCAGCCATAAAGCTACCCAAGGCCATGCCCATGAAAAATGCTGCTAGCACAGTGCTAATCGAAGCACTGGTAGAGCCCATGCTCAGCCCTAGCAATCGAACCCAAGTAACTTGGTAGGTGAGTGCAGCAATGCCGGAAAAAATTAGGAAAATAGCTGCGACTAAATACAAATGTTACCTCCCCACGCGTATTTCTATTATTTAATGATTATTTTCGCTTACTTGTAGCATTGTCATGGCGAATTGACGCATATGTCCAAGCAAACCTTTTTTATTGTGCAGACCAGTTATACCGATCGACCACCTTGTTTGAATTAAAAATCACTTCCAGCATTTTAAATCTAGCATCTTTAAAATTGGGTGGCTTGCCTGCGGCATAATAATACACCCAGCGGGTATATTGGCTGCCGTTGCTCTCGAAAATTTTTCCTCGATTGGTCGGTTCACCCAAAAAGGATTTGACCTCATCTTGGCTGGTCTGTCCTTGTTTGACCCATTGCTGAAATTTATCCGAATCAAAGTCTTTGCCAAAATGCAGCGTGGCGCATGCGCTCAAACCTAGAAGCGTAACGGCTAGAATAACTTTGTTTAAACGGGTGAAATATTTCATGTAGATACTGCTCCCTCGCTATTAACTCTGTATTAAGCTCAACATAGTAAACCTAGTAGAAATAAGAAAAAAATCAAAATCCTACATTTTTGTTATAATTAGGCCAGTGTAGTGGCGCCACGCCGTGAAGACAAGTTAACTGATTGAAAAATATTAGAATAAATTGGGGAAGAGCTGATTCATGAGAAATTATAGGACTTGTTCAGATTGGCCTGTGATTACGGCAAGCCTGCGCTTGTTAATGATCATATGGATGTTGAGCCCAATACTCAGTTGCACCAACACTCAAGACCCTGAGCCTGAACCTCTTGCTGATCTCCTCAAAATTGAAGTAACGCCCGATCATGTGGAAATTCCATTAGGTAGCACTGTGGGTTTTATGGTCACCGCTTATTATGTCGACGGTTCCTCGTTTAATATTTCTCAAGACGCGACTTGGTCACAGCAACCCGGTTGTGATGGCTCGACTTGCATGTTCGAAGTCAATAGCAGTATTCCTGTCAACAGTGTCAGTGACGATTTGCAATTGCGTTCGGTTTCGCGTGGTGATAATGACGGTGAAACAACATTGCGGTTTAGCTACCGTGATGGCAAAACGATTAAAAGCGCTGATGCAACTGTTAAAATTAATCAAGCAGTTTTGAGTGGAGTCAGTGTCGTCGCCACGGGTGGCGGCGGTTTTGAATGGCCCTTAGGTTTTGATCGTCACTTTCAAGTACGTGCAGATTATAGCGATGGTAATTTTGAATTTGTGACACAGCAATACCAGTTCGCGATCGAAGATACACTGATTGCCGATATTACCGGTGGCGCTGAAGCACCGGGATTGGTGAGTAGTTTTACCGTCGGTGAAACGTTTATGCTGATGGCGCCATTAAGCGATGATATGCCGCCTATCGAACCGATCAAAATCAGCATTTTGCCACCGGTGTTAGTATCAATAGATGTGATTAATCAAGCGGATGGGGCTGTGATGACCGGTCTGGAGATTAAATTACCACGCAATGAGTTTTTCGAGTTAGGTTTGGTGGGTAATTACAGTAACGGTGCGCGTGTCATTGAAGGTGAAGCTTTAGCCCTTGAACATTGGCAAGTGGCCAATCCATCCGTGGTTTCCATAAGTCTGAGTGAAGCAGTACGGCTCACCTCATTAAGCGGCAATGGACAGCAATCTCAAGTCAATTATTCACTAGGCAATATCACCAGCAGTTTTGTTATCAAATCCATTCCTGGTAAACCCGATGAAATTCGTATTCAACTTTACACCGATGGAAGCAATAACGGTCAGACGATTCCCGCCAACGTGACTGCCGGTTTGGGTTTTTCAGTTCAGGCCATCGGCGTTTATGGTCCTGAAAAAAATGAAGAAGTGATTTTAAATGATTTCCTTGACTGGTCAGTGGAGAGTACTGATGGTGAAGGTCAGGGGCGGATTGTTAGCATGCCTAGTGGCAATAGTAGTTCGAATATTATGCAGTTTGAATCAATACAGCCTGGAGCCGTCAATATTAAAGCCGCTTATGCGGACAAACAAGTGCTGGAATCCTTATTTATTGATCCTCCTGGATTAAAATCTTTGCGCTTGCGTCCAAGCCCGTCCGAATATTGGATGACGCCGGGTATCAAAGAAAAATTTCAGCTCAGTGTTGAAGTGCGTTACACCAATACCAATACTCCCTCAGGCTGGGAACCATTAACAATCAATATTGACGCAACATTTGCTACGGCTATGCCGGGACTCCAGTTGCAGTGGACTGATCAAACATTGGCTTATGAAATAATGTTATTAAACAAAACCGATGTTATCGCTGATGCAAATGACCGGGTCAATATCCAGTTACAAGCCACGGCTTATGATACATCCACTATAACCACCTCTAGTGTTAGTTTTGAGTTTCGTAATATTGTTGGATTACGCATGTCACCAAGCCAGTTTGGGTTAGGTCCCGGTGAGACGGGTGCGCTTGATGTAGACACTAAATTGTCCGGCGGTAATAGTGGTGGTTTTATCAGCGATATTGAACCAGATTCGAGCAATCTTGTGTGTAATCTCACATTGATTTCCCATGAACCACTCACAGTATTAGCCAATGACGCTATGACTGTTTCAGCGGTGAAAGGCCAGTGTGAGGTCAGCGCCAATGATTTGTTAACAAAAGCGGAAGCCGAAATTTCGGCGCAATGGACCTTAGCTAATGACACTTTTATTACGACTGTGGAAGACGTCGCCAATGTTTATGTTTTGCCTAAAATCGGCGACATCGACTTAGCAACTTCCGGTCTTGAGGTGCCGGTCGCTGATTGGAGTGATCAAGGTCAAAGTCACGCAAAATATTATGTCTTCGGCGCAGTGCCTGGGCAAATGTACAATATTCGTTTGCACCCCAAGGATGGCAAAGCATTCACGTCGGGTGATCAATTAAAAGTGGCTGCTGACTGGGATTTCACTCAGCGTTTATGCGTAGCCAGCGGCATGAATATAGATAGTCAGGATTTAAGTTGCAATATTCAAGCGTTATCAGCAAGTATATTTGTTGATGTTAGCGGTGTCAGTGAGCCAACCGTGATTCGCGGAGCAACACCTTTAATCGGTGGTGCAGTTGATAGCGCGCCCTTTATAATGAGCGCGGCTATTCCCGGTGAGTATAATGTTTCGACCCCTCATTGGTTTCGTGATGTTTCTAACATGGGTTTGATTGCACCGAATAAAGCATTACGGGTCGTGGTTGATTGTGTTTATATTGTTAGTCCCGATGAATGCTTGGGCGAAGTCAATCAGATAACTAGCATGAATGCATTTAAAGTGGATCGTGCAAATAATCATGGCTTCCAACTTAGTTTGTTTACGGCGAATCGTGCTTGGGGTACGAGTGGTGGTGTAGGTCCGAGTGATTTTTGCGTCGGCATTGGACAAAATCCGGCAACGACACTTGCGTGCGTGTTACGCCTAGATCAAGCTCAAGAACTTTATCTAGGTTTGTTAGCCGAGTCTGAATCACGAGACTTGCGAATAAACCGGCCGCATGTGCGTTTGAGCATTGAACACACACCAATGGCTGAGCATCAATACAGCAATGAACAAAACATTCCGCTTAACATGAATCAGACCCATCTAGGTACGGTACAAAACCGTGGAATAGAGGGTGTATCCATGAGTAGCTACGTGGTTACCTATGGATCGAGTGTTTCAGTAGTGAATCATCATCATATTCGTTTGAGCAATGTTACTGGTTCAGTGTATTTGGAAGTAATTAAATCAGGTCCCGACGATACAGGAACCAAAGTGCCATGTCCGGAGCCCCAGCAAAGCAATCTGGACTCTCAGAGTATTGAATGTGTGGTTCGCTATGGTGATCGTAACTTAAGTGATAATCACTACTCGATTAATGTATATGCGCATAAAACCAATGATAATTCATTTCTCGATACCGCACGCCAAGGTGGTTCACGTTACACCATTCATGTGACCGAAGAAATCGAGTAACACCCATAGCGACGGGTTTTACTCGAATAAATTCAGCGAATTACTTTATTTTTTTAACCATCTGCCGATGAACTCCAAGTGCCCGAGGCGATTGCATGGAGCCGCTTTACGCAGATGGAAAAGCCAAGTTTTATCAATTCATTATCTATCCGCATTAAACTCAATCTAACGATTGCAGCCATTTTTATAATTGTGGTCTGTGTGGTGACTGCAATGCATTTAAAGCACGAACAAGAAGCCATGATGGAATTGGCGAAAGAACAAGTGACCGATTTAACGACGTGGTATTTTGATAGTTTGAATACCATGATGCTGACGGGAACTATGAAAGATCGTGGTATTTTACGCAAAAAATTATTAGCACGTTCGAATGTCACTCAAGCAAGAGTTATTCGTGGACAACCGGTGACGCAACAATATGGTCCCGGCTTAACCGAAGAGGCTGCAGTGGATGAATGGGATCATAAAGCACTGCAAGGTGAATCAATTATTCTGGTAGAGCGAAATTCCAAAGGTCGGGTGCTGACCGTACTTACGCCGTTTCGCGCTACCGATAATACACGCGGCGTAAACTGTTTAGAATGTCATAACGTTACTCCCGGAGCGGTTAATGGTGCCATTCGTGTTAGTTATTCCTTACAAAGATATGATGATGGTTTAAAAAAAGAAGTTATTTTTAATATCGTCAGTAATTTATTTTTTTCTTTTCTCGGTTTGATTCTTATCAATTTGTTAATTACCAAGTGGGTAGTGAAACCCATCGATTCGCTTATGCGAGTAGTGAACTTACGTGCCCAAGGTAATATCAGCGCACGCGCCGACATCCATAATCCCGATGAATTAGGCAAGTTAGCCGATGGGTTCAATATTATGGCGGATAATGTTGATGCAAGTATTCAACGGGAACTGGCAAATGCGGCTGATTTACAGCAAAAAGTAGATGAGTTGTTGACCGTAGTGAATCGAGTCACCGACGGCGATTTTCATACTAAGATCAGCTTCTCTGGCGATGATAGCATTGGTGAACTTGCTGGAAGTCTGCAAATCATGATTGATTATATTCGCATATCTATCGACGAGAAAAAACAGACGGTGGAAGAACTGAAGCAAAAAGTGGATAAGATATTATCCTTGGTTACGCAAGTGTCTCATGGCGATTTGACTCAGGGAATATTGATTCAAGGTGATGATGCCATTGCGCAACTGGCAGTGGGTGTACAAGCCATGACGGATAGTCTCAACGACTTGGTGGTGCAAATTCAATTGAGTATGTTGAAAGTGGGAAATGCGACCAATGAAATTCAGACCAGTATTCGTCAAGTAGAATCCAATGCGGTAACACAGGCCAACAACACCAATCAAATCGCCAGTAATGCATTAAATATTTCAAATAAAAGTCGCGAGTTGTTGACAACTATGGATAGCTTGTCCCGTGTTACTGAAGAAGCAGCAAAATCCGCGCAAACTAGTCATAGCGGTCTCGCAGGCTTGGAAGAGTTAATGACAGATGTTGGAGACGCGGTTGAAAATATTACGTTTAAATTAAATATCTTGCGTGACAAAGCAAGCAACATTAATTCTGTCGTCACCTTAATCGGTAAAATTGCAGACCAAACCAATTTGCTTTCACTTAATGCGTCGATCGAAGCAGAAAAAGCTGGTGAGTATGGTCGCGGATTCGGTGTAGTTGCTGGCGAGATTCGACGTTTAGCCGATCAGACGGCGGTGTCAACTCTGGATATTGAGCAAATAATTGTTGAAATGCAACAGTCCGTCACCGACTCGGTTGCGAGTATGTTGACGTTTAGTAGCCAAGTGCAAGCGATTGTGTCCCAAGTTCAAGGCGTTAGTCAGCAACAAGCGTTGATTATTGATAAAGTGGAAACGATTGCACCAAAAATAGAAACTGTGCATCAAGTGACTCGTGAACAATCCATGGGAGCAAACAAAATCACTGATGCAATTACCTTGTTGAATAATAGTGCTCAAGAAACCGTTACTCAATTGCAAAGTTCAAGTCGGGCATTGCATTTTCTCAGTGATGCCGAAAGTGAATTGCAGCAAAGTATTGCGCGCTTTCGTGTGAATGGCAGACGCCAAAGCGATCGCTCGACATGAATGCCGATGTGAAAATCGACCCCTGCTGGCGTGAAATTGGCGTTTGGAGTGAAACCGAACCACAATGTGAACGCTTGGCGCTGGTCGGTCATTGTAGTGACTGTCATGTGTTAAAGGAAATTGCCAACAGATTTTTCGGGCAGCGTAATAATACTCAAGCGTTTTGTCTGTCCTCAAGCATAGAAGAAGATACAAGCCCGACACAACGGTTTGCGGTGGCTATGCTCGGTTTATTTAATCGAAACTATTTGGTACCGACAGAATGCATTGTTGCGGTTGCGCACAAACCAAAATTGCATTCATTGCCAAAATTTCAGAATGAACTAATCAAAGGTATTGCCTATGTCGAGGGACGTTTAGTGTATGGCTTGGATGTAAGCTTTGTAATGGAAATGCCAACTGAAGGTGGAAGTGAATCGTTGCGAGAAGTAATCATTTTGCGGCTACAACCACAAATGGAAGTTGCGTTGCCGATTACCCGTTTTTTAGGTTTGCAGGCCTGTAGCGTGGACGACTATATCGCATTGACCAACGAATATTTGCCCGAGCATCGGCTGACTTCTCAGGCGGTGAATTTTTCCAATCAAAAAGTCTATTTGCTAAATATGGAATTTTTACGCACCCGGCTTCAAAAGGTGTTTGTATGAATTCAAAAAACCTTGATGACTTGCAATCATTGTCCATGCATGAACTTTTCCATTTAGAGCTAGAAGGTCAGCTTGATTTGATAGAATCCGTGGTGGTGAAAGTAGAAAAAAATGCATTGGATGAAGTATTGCTGAATGAGTTAATGCGTGCAGCCCATGCCATCAAAGGCGCCGCACGCATGATTGAATTGGATGTTGTAGTGACAATCGCGCACTGGCTAGAAGAAAGTTTTGTTGCCTTGCTGAATAATAAACACTTGGCCAGTGATCCCCTATTCGCCATTCTCTGGCAAATGATTGATCTATTGAAGAATCTCAAAGATATTGCAGAAAAAGATGTGGCTGAATGGGCTGAAACTGTAAAACTGATTGTCGAGCAATATATTGCAACATTGAGTGCGCTATTGCAACAAGTGCCGTCGAGGATGTTGAAGCCGGTAACGCATCAGCCACAAATCAGTGGCAAGCCAGCAACGTCTGGTCAGGAACACTATATTCGAATTAAGAAAAATATACTAAATACAATTATACAAGCCGCTGATGATGCTGTCATCGAAGCGAGGCGCTTCGAGACTTTAGCCAGTTTTTTTAATCGCACGCGGCAAAAACTTTATCAGTTAGACAATAATCTATTAGATATCTACCGGCATATGCAAAATTCCTCATTAGGTAGACATTATGTGGAGCCAATAAAGCATTTAGGTCAAATGCTTGGCGAATTAAAAAACGACATCAGTGATGGTATTGATCGATACAATTTGCACGAATACAAATTGTCGCTGCTAACAAAAACATTACAGAAAAATCTATTACTCACACGCACCCGTCCCTTGGCTGAAGCGTTGCGGGATTTTCCGCGGATGGTGAGAGATGCGTCTAAAAAACTTGGAAAGTCAGTCGATTTGTCCCTAACAGGTGTCGATGTGCTTGTTGACAGAGACATGCTTGATGCATTGGTGGCGCCGTTAGAGCACATTGTTTTAAATGCTATCGATCATGGTATCGAGTCTCCGAAGCAGCGTATGGCTGCCACTAAAGCTGAATATGGAAACATTTCACTACACGCCAAAGTGGTTGCAGGCATGTTGTTTATTAATATTCAGGATGATGGTCAGGGCATTGATCTGCACCAATTGAAGCAAACCATTGCGCTTAAAGGTTTGCAACGCTTGGGTGAACTTGATGAATTAGATGATATGCAAGTGCTAGATTATATTTTCACTCCAGGATTTAGTACAAGAAGTGAGGCATCCAAATTTTCTGGTCGTGGCTATGGATTGGATATTGTGCATGAGGTCATAAAAAGTTTTGGTGGTACCGTACATGCGACAACGGCCTTGGGTAAGGGAATGACGATTCAAATTTTATTGCCTTTAAATCGTTCACTTTTAAAATCATTAGTTGTTTCTGCTGGTGGAGAATTGTACGGTTTGCCTGTCGCGAAGCTGATTCATGTGTTAAAAGCAAGTCGAAAAGAAATACACGAAGAGTCGGGAACGTTTTACGTAATTTACCATCAAACACCAGTGCCTCTGATTCACATTAATCAAATACTAGAAAAATTAGTATGTGCGGACGCTGTCAAAAGCTATAGCATCGTGTTATTGGACACAGATAATGGCATGTTGGGTATGGTAGTCGATCAAGTTATTGTAGAAGAAGAATTGTTGTTGCAACAGGCTACAAAATTTATATCACAACTGGATTTAGTTAATGGCGTATCGGTTAATGAACACGGCGAAGTGATTTTATTATTGGATGTGCAAAGTTTAAAAACCGAATTTCAAAAATTCAAGTCGATGGACATGCTTGACAACAATTGGTTTGTTGATGTTCAGACGGACAATCGTGTGCTTAACATACTGATTGCTGATGCATCATTGACTGCGCGTGAAGTGCAAGCAAAATTATTGCGAAGCCATGGACATGTCGTGGAATTTGCAACGGATGGCGAAGCCGCGTTGCAAAAAATTACTGACTCGGGATTTGACTTATTGATTACTGATCTAGATTTACCTAAACTCGATGCTGTCAGCTTATTGCGACATCTGAGGCAATCCGTTGCTGGTAATGATTTGCCAGTGTTAATTGTCTCTGATCATCCACTAAAGAAACTGAAAACCATTCGGGAGCAGAATTCAAACGTGCAAATATTACCAAAGGCTATGTTTTCAAAAACCGCGTTATTGCAAAAATTAGATGCAATTAAATCCTTTTTGCATAATCGTCAGCAATTGAAGCGTTAATATGAGATGTATTTAGATGTGCAAATCTAAACAAAGTTTGTCAAAAAAAAATGAATCATTTGTTGTATTATTGATCGATGATCAGATCATTGTGGCGGAAAAAGTTCGTCGCATGTTGGCCGATGAAACCGAGATAGAATTTCATTACTGCCAAAATCCTGCACAAGCCTTAGATGTCGCGGAAGCAGTTAGACCGACGGTTATTCTTCAGGACTTGATGATGCCTGAGATTGATGGTGTCAGTCTTACTCAGATATTACGCGAGAATCCGGTGACTAAATCAGTGCCAATTATTATTTTGTCAACGAAGGAAGATCCCATCGACAAAAGTTTATCCTTCTCGGTTGGTGCCACTGACTATTTGGTCAAGTTACCGGATAAAATAGAAATGATTGCGCGTATTAAAGCACATTCCCGTAGCTACCTGGCACAGTTTGAACGCGACGAGGCTTATCGAAAACTTAGGGAGTTGCAAGTCAAACTAGAAGAAAGTAATGCGGAACTAAAACGCTTATCAAGCATGGATGGTTTGACGGGTATTGCGAATCGTCGACGCTTCAATGAATTTGTAAAAACCGAATGGGCTCGGGCGATTCGAAAAAAATCAATTCTCTTCTTGATTCTGATCGATATCGACCAATTTAAGGTTTATAACGATAATTATGGTCATCAAAAAGGCGATGAGTGTTTAATTACAGTAGCAAAAAATTTGTCGGCAGGTCATCGGCGACCGGCGGATTTATTGGCACGTTATGGTGGTGAAGAGTTTGTATTGGTTTTACCTGAAACCTTCATTGATGGCGCGGAAATGGTTGCAGAAAAATTACGTGTACATATAGAAGCCTTGAATTTAACACATGAGTTTTCCTCAATTGCTGATCGAGTCACAATCAGCGTCGGTGTGGCCTGTTGTGAGCCCTATGACGCACGTGCCAGTGTTGATGACTTAATTGCATCAGCAGATTCTGCACTATATGAAGCCAAACACATGGGACGAAACCGTGTTGTAGTTAATTCTGATTGTTTAAAGAAATTTAGCCTTAAATAAAGCGTTCCATTGTTTTTAACGTTTCCCCAGTGAGTAAAAATCGCTAAAATACAGTTATGAAGCGAAATATTAAATCGTTTGAATCCGTACAGCAAACATTCGACACACAGCAACAGCAGTGCATAGATGCCTTAAATAGTGCATTTACTCAAGCCGAAGCCACCAATGTGTTGGAGCCTGCGTTTGCTTTATTGGCGGAATACGCCCTGGGTGCAGAGGCTTATATTGTAACAGCGCTTTGGCTTTCACGAGATTTAGCTGTTGAGCTCGGTGGGGATGTTCAGAAGTCCTGTGGCTCACAAGGGCTCGAATTAAGTGCTGAACTTGAACAATTACAGCAAAAATCTCAACTATGGATGCCCACCCCTGCAGATGCTGAAACCGATGTTGCGCAAAAACCAATGATGTTTTTGTCTTTAGTGAAAGATTTGCGGGTAGTATTTGTGGTACTAGCGAAGCATTTAGCCGTTTTAAATATGAACAAACAGCAAACAGAAACCGTGCAACAAGAACTAGCTTGGCAAAGTTTCAATTTTTTTGCCCCGATCGCGAATCGATTAGGCTTGGGGCAGCTCAAATGGGAAATTGAAGACTTGGCGCTTCGCTTTAGTCATCCCGCTGAATATAAAAAAATTGCAAAAGCCCTCGAAGAAAAGCGAATTGATCGAGAAACGTATGTGCTGGCATTTGCCGCACAACTCAAAGAAAAATTGGCCTTGGATCATATCCAGGGAGACATCTATGCCCGACCAAAGCACATTTATAGTATTTGGAAAAAAATGCAAAAAAAAGAACTGAGTTTCGAGCAGCTCTATGACATTCGTGCGGTTCGTGTATTAGTCGAAAATATTAATGACTGTTACGCGGTGCTGGGTCTAGTGCATAGTCTTTGGAATTATATTGCGTCGGAATATGATGACTATATTGCCGCACCCAAGTCGAATGGTTACCAATCGTTACATACGGCTGTGTTAGGTCCAGAAAACAAAACTGTGGAAGTACAAATTCGCACCTTTGAAATGCATGATAATGCGGAAAATGGCATCGCGGCGCATTGGCGCTATAAAGAAGGTAGTCATGCGGATGAGCATCTTGATAACACCTTGGACCTTTATCGTAATCAACTGGAAAATATTCAAGATGAAGCCACATCCTCACAAAAGATAACACTGACCGAAACCGCAAGTATTTATGTATTGACCCCACAGGGACGTGTCATCAGTTTGCCTCGAGGCGCAACCGCGTTGGATTTTGCTTATCATGTACACACGAATGTTGGTCACCGCTGCCGAGGCGCTAAAGTTGACGGTCATATGGTCAACCTAAAAACCGCACTCGAAAGTGGTCAGCAAGTGGAAATTATTACACAAAAAAATGCAACGCCCAGTCGAGACTGGTTGTATCCACAATCCGGTTATCTTAAAACATCACGTGCGCGCTCGAAAGTGCGTCAGTGGTTTAAGCAACAATTTAGGCAAGAGCATATTAATAGCGGCAAGTCTGCGATTCAGTCCATGCAACAACATTTGCATCTTGATCGAATTGAATTGGCTCCCTTGGTTAAGCGCTATAATTTTTTTAGCGAAGATGACTTGTATGCAGCCATCGGGCGAGGTGAAATTGGTATTCATCAGGTTGAGAATCAATTATTAGACAAATCAAAACCTACAGACGATGAAAGCATTTTGGTTGCCAAAGTCAAAACTGGAGCGACGAAAGCTAAACAAAGTCAATTTGCGGTTAACGGTGTGAATGATCTTATGTCGCATCTTGCTCGCTGCTGTAAGCCATTACCAGGAGACGAGGTTAAGGGATTTATTACGCGAGGACGGGGTATTGCTGTGCATCGATTAGATTGTCAAAACTTAATGAACTTAAAGCGCCGCTTCCCACAGCGAATTGTGGATGTTGATTGGGGTGGTGGAACGAATAGTCGCTTCGAGATTGATGTTGAAATTCATGCGCTTGATCGATCGGGTTTATTGCGCGATGTCACATCTGTGGTTGCGGCTGAGGATGTTAATGTGTTGGCTGCCAATACCCAAACGAATAAACGGACACGTGAAGCAAAAATGGTGATTACATTAGAATTAAGTGATCATGATCAGTTGACTCGCGCCATGAGTCGACTGGAACAAATTCAGTCAGTTTTATCTGTTCATCGGAAAACATAAAAACATGAATAAACATTACGAATTATCGGATCTACTGACTTTGATGCGCTCACTGCGTGATAGGGAAAAAGGTTGTCCATGGGACCAAGTACAGACCCATGAAAGTTTAAAACCATTTTTAGTAGAAGAGGCTTACGAAGTGCTAGCGGCAATTGATAGTGAGCAATCGCATCTATTATGTGAAGAACTAGGCGACTTGCTATTTCAAATCATATTTCATAGTCAAATAGCGACAGAAAACTCATTGTTCTGTTTTGACGATATCGTGCATACAATCACAGAAAAAATGATTCGACGGCATCCTCATGTGTTTGCAGATGTGCGCTATGCCACTATCGAAGAACAAAAACAAGCGTGGGCTGATATTAAAGCAGAAGAAAAGCGAGCAAAAGGCTTGGATACTAATGAGTCACTTTTGGATTCAATTAGTCATGCATTACCACCATTGCGACGAGCCCAAGAATTACAGCATCAGGCGGCAACAATTGGATTTGATTGGCAACATTTGTCACCCGTAGTGGAAAAATTAAAGGAAGAATTGGCGGAATTGGAAGCGGCTATTGCTGATAAAAATGAAAAGAATATAAGTGAAGAACTAGGCGATGTGTTGTTTTCGGTGGTGAATTTAAGTCGTCATTTGAAAAAAGATGCTGATGTTAGTCTATCCGCTGCCAACGAGAAGTTTGTAACTCGATTCAACAAAATGGAACTTAGGGCAAAACATCTTGGTGTATCGATGCAAACAATGGATGAGCAAGCGCTTGATGAATTATGGCATTATGCAAAATCTGACGAATAGGTCGTGATTGTGGGGTCGTCATTTGAGCAGCTTGTAGAAAAAATTTCTCAGTGTCACGTTTCGGACCAGGCCTATCTTCGGCAGAAATTGAACCAATGGCAAAAGCCATCGGGCACGCAGAAAAACCAAGCAACTATCGAGCGCCTAATCGACTCCCGTCTACGTTTATATCAAACAAAATGCAATACTAAAATAAAAATCGAATATGATCCTCAACTCCCTATTTCACAACGGGTTGATGATATAAAAACGGCGTTGCAAACTCATCAAGTGGTGATTGTTTGTGGTGAAACTGGTTCAGGCAAAACTACACAATTACCAAAAATTCTTATTGATCTGGGTTATGGCAAACGTCCAATGATTGCGCACACGCAACCAAGACGGGTTGCAGCAAAGACACTGTCGCAACGTATGGGGGCTGAACTAGAAAATCCGCTAGCCGTGGGTTATAAAGTTCGTTTCCGGGATAGTGTGCGCAACCAAAGTCTGGTAAAAGTATTGACCGACGGCATGTTGCTAGCGGAGCTCGCGAGTGATCGAAAGTTATTTCAATACGATGCAATCATCATTGATGAAGCACATGAACGTAGCTTGAATATTGATTTTTTGCTTGGCTATTTGCGATCGCTATTACTGGATCGTCCCGACTTAAAACTGATTATCACATCGGCAACGATTAATACTGAAAAATTTTCCAAGCATTTTTTTAACGCTCCAATCATCGATGTTTCCGGACGAACTTATCCAGTGGAAATCCGTTATCATGAGCATGAGGCCGATGCATACGACCGTGCTTTGGTCAATGCCGTGGATGAATTGGCGCATGAGGGGCCGGGTGATATTTTAATATTTTTCGCAGGTGAAGCTGATATTCGTCATGCTTCTGAGTTATTACGCAAACATCACCCGGAAAAAACTGAAATTTTGGCGTTGTATTCACGATTGAATGAATCCGAGCAAGATAAAGTATTTCAAACCCATTTGCGACGTCGCATTATTCTAGCGACGAATATTGCTGAAACATCGTTGACCGTGCCAGGCATTCATTATGTTATTGACACGGGAACCGCTAGGCAAAGCGAGTTTAATTTTCGCACCAAAATACAGCGCTTGCCTGTTCGCAAAATATCACAGGCGTCGGCTAACCAGCGTGCTGGGCGTTGTGGTCGAATTGCACCGGGTGTGTGTATTCGTTTGTATAGTGAAGAAGATTATCTATCACGTCCGATTTTTACCACACCCGAAATTCTACGAACTAACTTAGCGTCGGTTATTTTGCAAATGAAAGCCATTGGTTTTGATGATATTGAAGCCTTCCCCTTTATTGATAAACCCGATCAACGTTTTGTGAATAGCGGTCGGCGTCTATTGCAGGAATTACAGGCGCTTGATCATCAGATGAAGCTTACATCGCTGGGTATGAAGCTGGCAAAACTAAACATTGATCCACGATTAGGACGAATTGTGCTGGCCGGGGATCAGGAAAATTGCTTGCATGACATTGTTGTCATTGTTGGATTATTAGCGGGCATGGACCCGCGAGAAAAACCCAAAGACAAACAAGCCCAAGCGCAGCAATTTCATGCTCGTTTTAAAGATCAATTGTCTGCGTTTTCGAGTATTTTAAAATTATGGGCTTATTTGCAACAACAACAGCACGATCTTTCACATAACAAATTTCGAAAATTGTGTCAGTCCGAATTTATTTCGTTTATGAAGTTTCGCGAATGGCAACAAATCGTGTCTCAGCTAATCGAGAAAGTCAATCAACTTGGCTTTAAGCATGCAAATCAAGCAGGCAGTTACGAAGCTGTGCATCAGGCAATTATCACAGGTTTTGTCGATCACATCGGTCTGCGTGAACAAGATTTAGAATTTGTCGGCGTCAGAGATAAACGATTTTATATTCACCCTAAATCAAGTATGCACAAGTTGAAAGCCAAATGGATAGTCGCTGGACATATTGTTGAAACTCACAAAACCTATGCATCAGTGGTTGCAAAAATTGAAGTTGAGTGGATAGAAAAACAACTCGCGCATTTAATCAAAGAAAATTGTGCTGAACCGTACTGGTCGACAAAACGCCAAGTGGCCATGGTGAATTGTGCCGGTCGAATTTATGGATTACCGATTTTTAATCAACGTAAACGCAATTTTTCCAATATTGATGCTGAGAAAGCCAGAGACATATTTATTCGTGATGGTTTGTTAAATGGAAATTTTCAACCCTTACCTGCGTTCATAAAAGCCAATTTGGCCGTGATGCAGGCCATCAACGATGATGAATCGCGTTTGCGTCGCCCGGGACAATTGCTTGATGAAGATGCAGTAGCTAGGTTTTATGATGAACGGATTCCACAAAAGATAAATTCAGGACATCAGTTGAAGCATTGGCTTGCAGGTTTGAATTTAGAGCAACACGAAGCGCTCTGTTTTAAGCGAGAGCAAGTCCTTAAAACCGGCCAAGAAAATAGCTTGTCACAATACCCTGGTTCGCTAACTGTTAATGCAGTCGAATATAAAATTGTCTATCAATTTTCACCTGGTGATGAACAAGACGGTGCCAGTGTAATCATTCCATTACCTTTACTATCTCAGGTCGATGCACATGCATTTAGCAATGCGGTGCCAGCATTCGTGCTTGAAAAGATAGTTTTGTTAATCAAAAGCCTGAGCAAAGCACAACGACGTCACTTTGTACCAGTACCCGCAACGGCACAAGGTGTTTTGTCCAAGCTTAAACGTGATCAAGATCTATTGCCGCAATTGCTTGCACAGCTTAAACAGTTAAGCAGACAGACGATCCAAATACAAGATTTTGATGAGTCGATTGTTCCAGCGCATTTATCAATCAATTATCGTGTTGTTGATAATCATCAGCGTGTGCTTGCTTTTGGCCGGGATTTGCATTTGTTGAAGCAACAGCTTGCCAATCAAATGCAACATGTCGTCAATCAACACTCAGAAACAACAGAGCAGTTGATTGACAGTAAGGACTGGGATTTTGGTTCAATTGATTTAGAGAAAGTGACCCGACAACAGAATTATCAAATCAAAATATTTCCTTGTCTGTGTGTTAAGCAATCGCAGCTGTATCTGACGGCATTAAGCGATGCACATCAAGCAGAGCGAGATCATGTGGCGGGCGTCTTGTTTTTGCTCAAACGCCATCTTAAACAGAAAGTTGAATATATTGTTAAACAAGTAAAGCAGCAGTCGACAATTTGTCTATTATATCAACCTATTGATAGTCAGGGGCATTTGGTAGAAGATGTTGTGGATGCAATATTCTTGCATTGTTTTACACCGTCGGTGACTATACGTGATGCGGAATCATTTGATAGCCGTGTTGCACAGGGGCAATCACACTTATTGAGCCAACTCAATCAATTGCTTGATGCGTTGACTCACGCCTTAAAAGCTCGACAAAGCATTAATCGACATCTGAAAAAATTGAATCAACCTCTGTTTCTATCATCAATCCAAGATATTCAATTACAATTAGACTATTTATTTCGTCCTCACTTTATTCGTGATTCGCTTTTTGAAAGCTTGATCAATTATCCTCGCTATCTACATGCGTTGGAGAAACGCATCGCAAAATGGCCGGATAAAATTCAAAAAGACCAAGCCAACGTGAGATTGCTGCGACCACTAATGCTTTGGTATTTGCAGGAGGTTTCAACTGAGGCGGGGCCTGAATTGTTAAACTTTGGGCGTTTGATTGAAGAATGTCGTATTTCATTATTTGCTCAGGAAATTGGTACTCAGACCAAGGTTTCCATCGAACGTCTAAACAAACTGCGAGGCCAAATTGAATCCTTGTGATTCACTTTTCAATTATTTGACTGCATCTCGTAAGTATAAGATTTTGTAAATAAACACTACATCAAGCTTAAGCCCAAAGGCGTCGATAGATTTAAACAGAGCAGTGTTGGGCTCGTCTATTTCACTAAATATTTTGCGCAAGTACGTTAGGTGGCCATGTTACGTTCAAAGCGATCGATTATTGTTTTCGTGATTGCCCAGGTTTTATTGATCACTTTGGTGATTGGGTTAGGTTTTTTCATGTTAAGCCAACACGAAAAAAGTGACTGGCAGGAATTTAGAAGCCAACACCAACACACGACCTTATTGCGCATAGAAAAAAATGTTAATCAGTCTGATGCCCCCAAAACGTGGTTAAACAATATAATACTTAATGATGCGGTGTTATCCATAAGTTTATGGGGAGAAAAAGGACAGGTGCTTGCATATTTGGGATCAGCTAAATATGTGCAAACTCATGACAATAGTGAGCTAGAAGAAAATGTGGATGTTATCAGTAGCTCAATCAAAATTAGCCAAAGGCAAATACACGTAAAAACCATTTATCATAATCAGTCATTCATGGAAAAAAAATATGTGACCAAGTTTAGCTTAATGGGAATTTTGCTACTTGGCATGATGTCTTCCGTGGTTAGTTTTTTTGTATTTAGTTTGTGGAATTCACATAATAAACGGGCAGTAAAGAAACTTGCAACAAAGGTAGCGCGTGGAGATTTTGAGTCACGTTTGTTAATTGAAAATAACGATGAATTCCAGCAAGTCGCTGAAATAATCAACACAATGCTCGATTCTGTGGAATTGACTCAAAAACGCCAAACCGCAATCGTGCAATCAGCACTCGACAGTATAATTTCGACCAATGAGCAGGGTTGCATTCTCGAATTTAATCCTGCGGCTGAACGTATGTTTGGCTATAAGAAAGATGAAGTCATGGGACGGAGCATGGAAGAAGTGTTATTGCCTGAGAATAAACGCAATATGCACAGACAATTATTAAGTCGATTTGCCGAATATCCATCTCAACGCGTATTGCAGCAGCGCATCGAAGTAGAAGCCATGCGTAGTAATGGCGATGTTTTTCCTGCGGAAGTAGCCGTGTCTTATGTTGAATTCGAAGGACAGAAAATATTTACTGCTTTTCTGCGCGACTTGACGGAACTTAGAAAAACCCAGCAACAACTCAATTGGGCAACCAATCAGGATAGTTTAACTAATTTGCCTAACCGCTCAGGTTTGCGTCAGGAGTTAATTGCTGCCATACATGCCTCTGATGAGTCTGGGCGTATATTCACATTGATAATTTTGGACCTGGATCGATTTAAGGATATTAATGACAGCATGGGACATGAAGTGGGGGATGCTTTATTGCGCGTAGTCGCTGATAGAATTAAAAATGAACTTGAAGCCACCGATTTATTGGCACGCTTAGGCGGTGATGAGTTCGCAATTATTTTGCACGAAGCTCAGGATAGTAGTGATGTGCAAATGATTGCAAGACGAATTATTTCTAGTGTTAGCAATGTAATTTATTATGCGAATAAAGAATATTATTTGCAAACCAGTATCGGCGTCACATTTTATCCATTCGATGAGCAAAGTGTTGAAGGTTTATTACGAAATGCTGAGACTGCTATGTATCGCGCAAAGTCAAAGGGTGGGGCCACTTATCAATTTTATGCAGCCGAAATGAGCACCTTGCTGCATAATAAAATCGTTTTAGAAACCGCGTTAAGGCAAGCGGTGGAACGAAATGAATTGATCTTGTATTACCAGCCAAAAATTGATTTGGCCACGGGGGAAATTTATGGCATGGAGGCGTTGGTACGTTGGAATCATCCGGAGCAAGGATTGTTAGCACCCAATCAATTTATCTATATTGCCGAAGAAACCGGATTGATTAGTGAAATTGGCGACTATGTATTGAAAACCGCATGTGCGCATAACAAACGACTGATGAACAAAGGCTATCCTAAATTAAACTTATCAATAAACTTGTCTGCAAGGCAATTCCGTCAAGGTGATCTGATTACTCGAATTTATCAAACATTAAAGCAATTATCTTATGATCCAAAATATTTAGAACTAGAAATTACCGAAAGTCTACTAATGGAGGATGCCGAGGAAGCGGTTAATATATTACACGCGATCAGTACATTAGGTATTCGTATTTCAATGGATGATTTTGGTACTGGCTTTTCATCGTTAAGTTATTTGAAAAAATTTCCCATTGATACACTAAAAATCGATCGCACGTTTATTCGAGATATTATTACCGACCCGGAAGATGCGAGTATTGTGCGTGCCATCATGCACATGGGGCAAAGCCTTGGGCTTGAAATAGTGGCAGAAGGCGTAGAAACACTGGATCAGCTTATATTTCTTATTAATGAGAATTGTAATAAGATTCAAGGCTATTATTTTAGCCAACCGCTGCCCGCCGACCTATTTGAAGAATTACTCAATCGCCATTCCAGTATTGATGTGTTGTCAATCCGTGAAAAGTATATTCAATAAATCTGCTAGGCGTTGCGCTTGAAAACCAGTAGAATCACAGGTCTAACACCCATCCCATTGAGAAGCTTTATGCATTGCTGGTTAGTTTTATTATTGTTACTAACACCGATAAGCAGCGTTTTCGCCGATGCCAGCACTGATCTTAAAACAGTTTCAATGGAAACAATCAGTCAACGGGTGGAAGCCGCGTTTAAAGAAGCAAATGTGCCTGGCCTGGCATTTAGTTTGTTTGATGCCAAGCAAATGCTTTTACAAAAAAACTTTGGTTATATCAACAAAGCCGAACGTGTGGAAGTGATGCCTGATAGTTTGTTTCGCCAGGGATCGTTGACCATGCTTGTGACAGGCTTGTTGACTTTGAAATTTGTCGAATTGGGGTTGCTTGACCTTGACACACCTATTCGATATTACCTCGATGACAATTATCGCTTGTTAAAAAATTCTATTGGTGATCGCAATCTGCGTCAATTACTAAGTCATCACTCAGGTTTGCCTTTGAACTACTATAAAGATAGCTGGGCTGAACAACCAAGTTCCTACAAGTTTCTTTTATTGCAAAATCAAAATTTAAAGCCAGTGTATCCGGCAAATACTATTTTTAGTTATTCCAATATTGGTTATACCGTGGTGGCTGCTGTTATTGAATCCGTCAGCAAACGCTCTTATGAAGAAAATATTCGAACCTATTTGTTTGAGCCACTCGATATCAAACAGGCCTATTTCGATATCAAACAATTGCCCAAAACCAATCTGGCTCGACCGTATAAAAAAGGTGATGTGCAGAAATTATTGGATGTGCGTGATAAACCAGCCTTGGGCTTAATTAGCACCATGGAAGAAATGGTGAAAGTGGTGCAATTATTAATGCATCGTGGCCGCTACAATGGGCAACAAATTATTGCGGCAGAACTGATTGATGAGATGTTCAAAAACCAAAATGAACATATACCCATGGATTTGGATCGACGTGTAGGTTTGTCCTGGCGCTTTCAGCGCACGCCATTCGAAGATTTGAATACCGCAGTCATGTATGGCGCAACACTATTTTTTAAAGCGCATATAATGTTAATACGCGAATACAATATTGCCATGCTGGTGTTTGCCAATGATCAGAGCAGTTGGGAATTACTTGAAACCATACGAAATACTGTTGTTGAAGAATATGCCAATACCTATCAACATAAAAAGCGTGAACTAACCCCGCAATTAAGTTTGCAAGAAAATCCATTCAAGTTACAGCCGTATTATAGTAGTTATGTTGGATTGTTGGCCTTAGACTTGAAGGCTCAGCCCAATGAAGTCGATGTCATGGGTTGGGATTTTCAATTGATAAAAGACGAAAAAAGCTGGTTCGCCGTGCAATACGATTTATTCGGGTTTATACCACTAAAGTTGGATTGGATTACAAAAGTTCATTTCGCACCTTATGAAATCATGCAACAGCCGATTTTATTATCTTATTATCATGGCCAACGTTATGTGTTTGCCACGGCACTTAGTGAATCTAAATCACCAAGTGCGGCCTGGCAGCAGCGTTTGGGAGAATACCAATTGGCGAATCCTGACGCCTTGACCGAGTTAATGAAAATTGAAGAGGGCGAGTTGCTTTTAGAAAAAAGTCGTTTGGTATTCAAATATCGTTTACCGGGTTTGATTCCCTTAACGCTAAAAATTCCACTTGAAATTATTGACGACAATCATGCGTATTTGCCGGGGCTTGGTAGTGGATTGAACGAAAAAATTCTCGTAGAAAAACGCGACGACGAAGAGTTGTTAAATTTCTCGGGGTATTTACTGCAGAAAACGCCTTCGCTATTCTAATTATTCACTCGGATTAATAGTATAGAAGTAAAGATGTTGGAGCCCAGTACCTAGGCGCGGCGTTTGGTTTTGTTGCCTATTGTAAATTTTTTACCGCTAGATAGGCTGGTGAAAAAGTTCCTATTATCAGGCCTAATAAATGCATTATGTCCAGCATTTGTTGAGCTGATATTTAAACCCGCCAGGAGCACAGGTCAATGCGTAAATACATTCGTCATCCATCGGATATTCCTTTGGTATGCGAACCCGACGAGGGGCAAGCAAGCCAGGACACTTTAAGCAACATTAGCTTAGGTGGTTTGTCTTTTAAGACCAGCCATTCAATTTCACTGGGCAGTCGCATTGTGGTGAAAATACCATTAATCGAACCAAATTTTAGCGCGCATGGAAAAGTGGTTTGGTGTGAATCTATTGAAAATGGATTTGATATTGGGGTCGAGTTAAGCGATCAAAACGAAGCCTTTCAAGCGCGTATGATTGAACAGATTTGCCATATCGAACATTATAAGCGTGAAATAGAAGAGAAAGAAGGGCGTGTACTTTCGGGTGAAGAAGCAGCCAGGGAGTGGATTCGCCGCCATGCCGCTGACTTCCCACAAATCGATCAACTCGAACATTCCGACTAGGTAAATCCTTTCGTCAAAAACCTAGTAATCTGCTAAAATATCGCTCTTTTTGATTTAAATCGAGCGATCATGAAATCCATAGAACTTTTATCTCCCGCCGGTACTTTGAAATCCATGCGCCATGCGTTTGCCTTTGGTGCTGATGCTGTTTACGCAGGGCAACCGCGTTATAGCTTACGCGTGCGCAATAATGAGTTCACCATGGAAAATTTGAGAACGGGTATAAATGAAGCCCATATGCAAGGGAAAAAGTTTTTTGTCGCTAGTAATTTATTACCGCATAACGCAAAACTCAAAACCTACATGAAAGACATGGAACCCATAATCGAAATGGCGCCTGATGCGTTGATTATGGCTGATCCTGGTTTAATCCATATGGTACGTGAGCGCTGGCCGGAGATGACGATTCATCTGTCAGTGCAGGCTAATACCATGAATTCTGCTGCGGTGAAATTTTGGAAATCAATTGGTATAGAACGAGTGATTTTATCGCGCGAATTGTCTCTGGACGAAGTAGCAGAAATTCGCCAAGACTGCCCGGATATGGAATTGGAAGTATTTGTTCATGGTGCCTTATGCATCGCCTACTCCGGTCGCTGTTTATTATCCGGTTACATGAATCATCGAGATCCAAATCAAGGCACTTGTACTAATGCCTGTCGTTGGGACTATAAAGTTCATCAAACCGAAACAACCGATACGGGCGATGTGCGTCTGCACCGACCCGACACCCAGGTGATGATGTTAGAGGAACCCAAGCGCCCGGACGAGCCTATGCCAATTTACGAAGATGAACATGGTACTTATATCATGAATTCCAAGGATTTACGGGCGGTACAACATGTTTGGCGCTTGGCCGAAATCGGTGTGGATTCATTAAAAATCGAAGGTCGCACCAAATCACCTTATTATGTGGCGCGAACAGCGCAAATTTATCGTCGTGCTATTGATGATGCTGTGGCTGGCAAACCTTTCGACAAAAATCTCATGGTAGAACTCGATGGCTTGGCCAACCGTGGTTATACCGAAGGTTTTTACCGGCGCCATGTGCCCGAGGATTATCAAAACTACCAAACCGGAAGTTCTGTCAGCAGCGAGCAATTATTCGTCGCAGAAATGCTGGAATATGATGAAGCTACAGGAAAAGCTAAATTTGATATAAAGAATCGCCTGGAAGTTGGCGATACGGTAGTGATGCTAACGCCAGGGGGCAACACTCAGTTTGTCTTGCATCACATGGAAGACACATGGGGCAAGCCGGTCACGGAAGCACCTGGAAGCGGATACCAAATTTGTATTCACTTGCCTCATCCCCCTGGTGATTTAGCATTGCTAGTAAAGGAATTGTAACTCCCAGGAGGCTCGCATGCGTGCAGTGTGGAAAGGCGTTGAACTAGCAAATAGCGCCTACACCATCGTTCTCGAAGGTAATCACTATTTTCCCCCCGAATCCGTCGAAAAAGCTTTTCTCAAACTCAGCCAATTACACAGTCTTTGTGTATGGAAAGGCGAAGCTAGCTATTACAATATAGAAGTCGAAGGCGAAGCTTTAGAAAATGCGGCCTGGTTTTATCCAGCGCCCAAACCGGAAGCTGAAAATATTAAAAACTACATCGCATTCTGGGGTGATATTGAAGTCTTGCGATAAAAAAGAAAGGGGCCAACTAAGGCCCCTTTTGTCTTCTTCGAGGAGGGAGGGGAGAAGACTTAACAAGCACCGTTATTGGAACTGGCGGCACACATGCGCTTTTGCGCTAATAAGTCACCGCGGTTCCAAGGTAATTTACCCATTAGCGTGGCCAAAGCGCAAAATCCGGTAGCACCCGCTAAAAATAAACCAGCACCAACTGCTGCTGCACCAATTGCGAATGTTGAATTCACGAAGGCACCTAATAAGGCAAATGCAATAACCATCGCACCGATGAGCAATTGCACCTGACGCATCAGCGGAAGCGGTGCTTTAACATTGTGTTGGCTGATTTGCTTGCCTTGAAGTTTCCACGCCATTAAGCCGCCTTCAAAAACGTCATAACTATGGGCATCATTAAAACCAAGACCACTAGCAATAGCTTGTGCTTGGCTAGCGCGAGCACCTGAACGACACATAAATGTGATTTTGCGGTCTTTTAATTGATTCAATACGCCAGGGGCGATGGCTGCAAATGATGATAAAGGGATATTAACCGAATCAGGCGCATGTTCAGCTGCGAATTCGTCTTTTTCTCTTACATCAATAATAACTTGTGACATTTCCTTTGGCTCCGTATGGTCTTTGTTTAAATAATTTCAGTTCTAAATACCTGAGTGTATTACTCATCAATCTGTAAATAATTATATTAGCAAAAACTAATATAGGCAAGCCTTGGTTTAAACTTTTTTTAGTTTTTTTGTAGATGGCGGGCGAAATACTTTAATTTATTATCCAGGCATTTTATAAGGATAAGTCGCTAGCTGGTTCAGTGTAGAAGGTGATAACTATGGAAGCAGCGAGTATTTTTGGCCTTGCTTTTGATGTTGTTAGTATTTTGCGTAAACTCGTGCCAGCCAATGACAATTAAAGCTTTCATTTTTTTGCATCAAACATTGTTTTGTGTATGAATTGGAAATATGGCTCGTGTTCCACAAAACCATGATCCCTGATCCATTGTTATCTATTGCAGCTAGTCTCATTTATATGCAAATTTTTTTCATTCACTATTCAATTACACGCTCTAAACAATCCCATCGCTTTTTATTGGTAATACTTTTTAATAGTGGTGGCGACTATTTTAATACTATCCTGTTTCACAAATTGATTTTGAAAAAAACGCAAGTTTAAAATATTCTTCAATCGCTTTTTAATTAGGCATAAATCGGCTACGTAAGAAAATTCTAATGTAGCATTTAATTATTAAGTCCTGTGTAATTTCAAAAAAAATCGTTTTAATCCTTTTATCGCAGCATAAGCCAAGAAATTTCAATAGCACCCCATAGGATAATTAATTGAAGCTTGTTACTATAAGCGCTGCAAAACTTCCGAAATGGAATTAACTTGAATGTCGAACAATAACAAAGGAGTGCCTATGTTGGGTAAAAACAACAATACAGGGTTTTGCTATCATCGTTTTGGATTTATCCTTTTTATTACCCTGTTCTTAAGTGCTTGCGCCCAGGGTGTGGATGAGACCAGTCAACAACAAAAAAAAGATGAGCCTGTTGTTGTTTCACTTAAAGCCCAGCGTCTGGAAACTCAAGAAGACCAAAATTTTGAATTTGAATTTGAGATTGCCACGGTTGCCGATGTTCAATTTACCTTAATTACGCCTCCCGAACATGGTGAACTCACAGGAGACTTTCCTGTATTCACCTATACACCTGAAGCCAATTATTTTGGCGAAGACAAGTTTAGTTTTTCTTTTGTCGAAAACGGTATAACAAAAACAGGTGAAATCACGTTTGAAATTGAAGCCGTTAATGACGCACCGACGATTTCAGTTCCCGAGAATATTCAAATTCAGGAAGATCAATATATGTTTATTGTATTGACGATTGAAGATATTGACTCATCACCTGAAGATGTTGAATTTACCATTAGTACCCAAGCCAGTCACGGCGAAGCCAGCATTGATGGGCGCAACTTGAGTTATCATCCCAACCCAAATTACAACGGTACGGACAGTTTTTATCTCGTTGCTACCGATGGGGTAGCGCAAAGCGAGCCATTTCTATATGAAATCACAATTCTTGCATTAAATGATCGTCCAATTACTTTACCCGTGCCGGATGTGACCGTGTCTGAGGATAATAGTGTTTTGTTGGCCTTGGCGGGTAGTGATATTGAAAGCGAGAATTTAGTCGTCGCCATTAGTGGACAACCACAACATGGTTCAATTAGCCAAGGCAATAATTCCAATTGGACCTATCAGGCCAATGCAAACTATCACGGCGCCGATCAATTTAGTTTTACGGTTAGTGATGGCGAGCTTGTGAGCGAGCCCAGACTAGTGAATATTGAGGTTGTGTCCATGAATGACACACCGATAGCAAATGGTTCTACTACTCCCATTAGCTTGAGCGAAGATGGATCAACTAATGTCACCTTAACCGGTAGCGATGCCGATCAAGATGAATTAAGTTTTGTTGTGACGCTTCAACCAAGTCATGGCAGTTTAAGTGGCACGTCACCGAATTTGATTTACACACCGAATGCAAATTATTTTGGCAGTGATAGTTTTAGTTTTGTCGCCAATGACGGAATTAGTGATTCGCTTGCCGCAACGATTCTTTTAAGCATCACTCCAGTCAATGATCCACCGGTTGCGAATAATTCCAATGGCACGATTAGTTTGCTCGAAGATGCTTCAGTTGCGCTGACCTTGAGCGCGAGCGATGCTGATCTCGATGATTTGCTTTATCGAGTCACGCTACAACCTGAGCATGGCACGTTAAGCGGCACGGCACCGAATCTTACCTATACACCTAACGCGAATTATTTTGGTAGTGATAGTTTTAGTTTTGTCGTTAATGATGGCAGTGTTGATTCCGCCACTGCTGTGATCAGTCTCAACGTCACTCAAGCCAATGATGTGCCCGTGGCAAATGGTTCAACTACTCCTATTAGCTTGAGCGAAGATGGATCAATCAATGTCACCTTAACCGGTAGCGATGCCGATCAAGATGAATTAAGTTTTGTTGTGACGCTTCAACCAAGTCATGGCAGTTTAAGTGGCACGTCAC
>Ga0224506_10000390_pt1 | contig 39274 bp, 41 predicted proteins | sample SF_Jan12_sed_USG_2_FD_169108 | JGI IMG/M metagenome (GOLD analysis project Ga0224506, IMG submission 169108) | Sediment microbial communities from San Francisco Bay, California, United States - SF_Jan12_sed_USGS_8_1 | ecosystem: Environmental > Aquatic > Marine > Sediment | place: USA... | reverse complement strand
GTTCGGGCTTTAGTGTAGGTAAGGGTGCTGAAACAATTACTACCGTTCGTAGAAATCAGTTAGGAATTCGACCTTACACATCGGTAATAGAATCAAATTTTTATAGAGGTAGTGCTGCGACTTATCAACTAGGTCAATTTGATATTACTGGGTTTTACTCAAATCGACTAAATGATTCCAATGTACAAACAGATACGCTTGGTACTGAATTAGAAACTTTCTTTAATTCAATACAATTGACAGGAATGCATCGTACAGTATCAGAAATTAATGCTAAACAACAAGTACGAGAACAAAATATTGGAGGAAATGTTTTTTACCATTCTAAAAATAACAACCTACAATTGGGTGCTACATACCTTCAAACCGATTACGATACGGAATTACTTCGAAAACCAAACTATTACAATCAATTTGAATTTAATGGGAATTCCAATTTCATATATGGTATTTCTGCTTCTTACCAATGGCAAAATATAAATCTATTTGGTGAAGTAGCACAAAGTAAAAGCACAGGAATAGGAGCAGTAGGTGGTGTTTTAGCAAGTCTTACACATCAAATTGATCTGGCAATGTTATTACGACATTACGACCGAAATTTTCATAGTTTTTATGGAAATGCTTTTAGCGAAAGTACAAGAAACATCAATGAATCAGGGGTATATTGGGGGTTAAAATACAAACTCAATCCAAAATTTGTACTCTCAGCATATTATGATAAGTTCAACTTTTCATGGTTACGATATCGAATTAAAGCACCTTCTGAAGGATCTGAATATTTAGTAAAACTTGAATACAAGCCCAGTAGAAATACTGTTTTGTATTTCCAGTTTCGTGAAGAACAAAAAGAAAAAATAATTAGCGAAGAAGAACCTATTATTCAAGCTATTGGTAGTATCAAAAAACAAAATTATATTTTCAACATCGACTATCCTGGAGCTGATTTTATTACTCTAAAAACTCGTTTTCAATTTAGCTCATATCATTTTAATAATGATTACTCAACAGGCTACACTATACTTCAAGATGTATCTACTACATTTAATCAATTTACTTTTAGTGCTCGGTATGCATTATTTAATACTGATAATTTCGATAATCGACAATATGTGTATGAGAAAGATGTACTCTATGCCTTTTCTATTCCTGCTTATTCAGGAATAGGTTCTAGGATGTACTTAGTAATGCGCTACAAGTTTAACAAAAATATACATTTACAAGGAAAATATGCTTTCACAAAATATCGTGATCGTAATAGTATTAGTTCAGGAAATGAACAAATTACTGGAAATGTAAAACAAGATGTTAAATTGCAGTTGAAAATTAATTTTTAACTATACCAAGCTATGCACGCAGTAGAACTTGTAACACCGGGGAATTTACTAGCACTCATTATTGGGTGTATTATCTTTGTAGTAGCATATTGGGCTATTTTCAGAAAAGATAAGCGATAAATTTATTGTAAATCATTACAACTCCTTCTCTGTTTTTTTAACTTTGAAGAATTAATAACACAATCACTAAAATGGAAGTTAAAGGAAAAATTGCAGAAATATTTCAAACGCAACAGGTAACAGATACCTTCAAAAAAAGAGAATTTGTACTTGAATTTGCAGAAAACCCTCAGTATCCCGAGTTTGTGAAGTTTGAAATGATTCAAGATAAATGTGGTCTTCTAGACAACTATCAAGTTGGAAATGAGATTACAATATCCTTCAATCTTAAAGGTAGAAAATGGAACGATCCTAAAGGAGGCGTAAAATATTTTAACACATTACAAGCATGGAGAATACAAAGTGGAGCGTCTCAAACTCAAACTAGTACACCTGCTCCACAGGAAGGCATGGATCAGATGGAAGAACCAGGCTGGATCAATGAAGATGAAAAGACTGATGATCTTCCTTTTTAATAGTTGGCTAACTAATATTATTTTGTAACACAAAATTTAGGCTATTATGAAACTAACTTTCTTTATCACCTTATTTCTAACATCGCTATTTATTAATGATAAAGTACGACTAATTACTTACGAAGGGCAAGATATAACCACAACTTATGGTGTTCCTAATACTTTTATTGGTGAGTATAAAGGAAGAAAATCGGGTTACTTGACACTAAACGAAGATGGCTCAGGGCTTTATAAGTATGATGTTTATGGATTTTCACCAGCATCGTGTAAAAACCAACCTATACAAATAGAGTGGGGATTTATGGTGGATAAAAACAATGAAATTTTAAAATTCAAAAGAGAATATGGTTTCTCTTATCCAATTCTATTAAAAAGTGTAGGCGAGACAAGCTTTAAAGGCTGCCAAGATCAGGTTTTACTAGATTTTGTTTTGGAATATAAAGATGGAACTCTTGGTATTTCCTCCTCCGATGATTGGAAGAAACTGAAAAATTAATGCCTAATGAACTGAGCCATATTGACAAAAAAGGCAACCCTACTATGGTTGATGTTTCTGACAAGAAAGTCACCAAGAGAATTGCTAAGGCTCGTGCCGAAGTAATTGTGAATAACACCATATTAGCTGCACTTAAAGATGGAGATATTCACACCAAAAAAGGCCCTGTTTTTCATACCGCAATAATTGCTGGAGTAATGGGGGCAAAAAAAACGGCTGAATTAATTCCTTTTTGTCACCCTTTAGCACTCGAAGACTGCAAAGTGGAAATTTCTATAAATGGAAATAATATAATAATCGACACTACTGCTATTATTACAGGAAAAACAGGGGTAGAAATGGAGGCTATTACAGCAGCATCCGTGACAGCACTAACGATATATGATATGTGCAAAGCACTTTCTCATGATATGGTAATTACAGAAACTAAATTAATGTCAAAAACAGGTGGCAAGTCTGAATTCAAAAGACAATAACCTAAATGGATTAGTGCTGGTGGGTGGTAAAAGTTCACGAATGGGGAGTGACAAAGCTTTTTTAAATTATCATGGAACACCTCAGATCGAACACATCACTACATTATTAGCCAAATTCTGTAATAAAGTGTATGTTTCAGCAAAGCACAAAACCGATTATCCCAATTATCAGGTAATTGAAGATGTATTTCCATTTGAAAGCCCTTTAAACGGTATACTGTCTGCTTTCAATCATACTCCTAACCAAGCATGGTTGGTAGTAGCATGCGATATGCCGTTTATTGATGGTCGAAGTATTGAACATTTATTAACTCATCGAAAACCAAATAAATTAGCTACATGCTACAAAAACAAATCTGAAAAACCAGAGCCTTTATTTTGTGTTTGGGAAACTAGTTGCTATCCAGAATTAGTAGTGTTCCAACAAGCTGGCAATTTCAGTCCCAGATCATTTTTAATGTCGAATGATGTTCAAATGATTCCTTCAGGAAATAATAAAGTGCTTCTAAATGTTAATACATTAACAGAGTTTAATGAAATTAAAGGAAACAATTCTTAAGGGTGAGCTGCTACCCAAACTTCTCCATCATCAAACACTTCTTTTTTCCAAATTGGCACAGTTTCTTTTAGCGTATCAATAGCAAATTGACATGCCTCAAAAGCAGCTTTTCTATGTGGAGAAGAAACTGCTATTACAACAGCTATATCTCCAATATCTAAAATGCCCTTACGGTGGTAAACTGCCATTTTAATAACAGGCCACTTCTCTGAAGCTTTCTCAATAATTTTTGATATCTCCTTAATCGCCATTGAATCGTACGATTCAAATTCAAGTCGCTGAACTGATTTGTTTTGTGTACTATTACGTACTGTACCTATAAAAACATCAATAGCACCAGCGGCTGGTGATGCCACCAAATCAATCACCTCTTGAGAATCAAGTGGCTCGTCCAATATTTTTATGCGTTCATCCACCACTTACAGGAGGTATTATAGCCACGTCATCATTTTCATAAATCACCACATCATCTAAAGCATACTCATCATTCACGGCAACTAACACCGAGCGTAAATTCGAAAAAGCAGGGTATTGTGCTATCATATTTTGCTTAAGATGATTCACAGTAACTCCTGATTCCGCTTCAAAATAAGAAGCTGAAACGATATCCTTGGCAATTCCAAAAAGTTTTACTTTCACCATAATTCAAAACTAACAAATTCAGCAACTTCAAAACACTTTTTACAAGCAATTATCCTCTAGTATTTGTTAATTGCATCAATATTTTAACTCGATTATGTTTCGAACCGAACTTCATATAGCCCCATCACCTCAAAAAATATCACTAAAAGACCCTATTTTTCTCATAGGATCGTGCTTTTCAACTAATATCGGCTCACTTCTTGAAAGGTATAAATTCAACAGTTTAGCTAATCCTTTTGGTACTATTTTCAATCCTATCAGCATCAATAAATTACTAATTACTGCTCTAAACAAATCTTATTTATCTGAAAATGGATATGGCAAAAATCAAGACATCCATTTTCATTATGATCTACACTCTCAATTTTCATCTTTGCAAAAAGAAGCATTAGTTGAAAAAGGAAATCATACATTAGAAGTCGCAAATCATCATCTAAAAACTACAAAATGGTTAATAATAACTTGGGGTTCAGCCATAATATATGAACATAAAAATATTGGAGAAGTGGTTGCTAATTGCCATAAAGTTCCTGCAAAAAATTTTAACAAACGCCTACTCAGTACTGAAGAAATAGTGTTGGATTTCGAGAAATTAATGACAATTCTTCCGGATGATATAAATATTTTACTTACGGTGAGTCCTGTTCGCCATATAAAAGAAACAATTGAATTGAATAGTGCTAGTAAATCTATATTGCGAATAGCTACTCATACCTTAACTGAAAAATTCAATAACATTCAATATTTCCCTAGTTATGAACTCATGATGGACGATCTTCGTGACTATCGTTTTTATAAATCTGATATGCTTCACCCAAGCGAAGAAGCAATTCAGTATATTTGGCAAAAATTTTCTGGTACTTATTTTGATGATACCAGTATGGATTTTATCAAAGAATGGGACAGTGTATTAAAGGCACTTAATCATAAACCTTTTAATGTACATTCTGATGAACATCAAAAATTTCTAAAGAAAATAATTTCGAAGCTAAATAGTTTGAGTTATAACATTAACACAAGCGAGGAACTTAAATACATTAACTCTCAAATTTTAAATTAATCACAATTGAAAACCTTAATTTTAAATATTATTTTATTATTTATTCTTTCTTGCTCAACTCAGGAAAATAATACTGAAAACATGACTTCATCATCACATGAACATACCAATAGGCTTATTAACTCCTCAAGCCCATATTTACTTCAACATGCTCACAACCCAGTAGATTGGTATCCGTGGGGAAAAGAAGCATTGGAAAAAGCAAAAAATGAAGACAAACCAATTATTGTAAGCATCGGATACGCTGCTTGTCATTGGTGTCATGTCATGGAACGAGAGTCATTCGAAAATGATAGCATAGCTGCTATTATGAATAAATATTTTGTGTGTATTAAAGTAGATAGAGAAGAACGTCCAGATGTAGATCAGGTGTACATGGATGCTGTACAAGCCATGGGACTAAATGGTGGATGGCCCTTAAATGTATTTATTACTCCTGATCAAAAACCTTTTTATGGTGGCACTTATTTCCCTCCAGAACAATGGACACAAATTCTGCAAAGCATAGCAAAAGCGTTTAAAGAAAATCGTGAAAAATTGGAGAAATCTGCAGAACAATTTACACAAACTCTTTCAGCAAGTGAGATTGAAAAATATGGTTTAACACCCTCAGATAATCCATTTGAAAAAAAGCTGCTAGACGACATGTTTAGTACAATGACACAACGTTTTGACAAGAAATATGGCGGAATGGGGGATGCTCCTAAATTCCCGATGCCATCTAATTGGGCTTTCCTACTTCGCTATAATGAGGCAACTGGAAATGAATTAGCTCTTCAACAAGTAACAAAAACATTAAACAATATTGGCTATGGTGGCATCTACGACCAAGTAGGTGGTGGGTTTGCTCGCTATTCAGTCGATAAAGAGTGGTTTGCTCCGCATTTTGAGAAAATGCTATATGACAATGCTCAATTAGTTAGTTTATATTCAGAAGCCTATAGCTTAACAAGAGATGCTTACTATAAAACAATTGTTGAAGAAACGGTAAACTGGCTGCAAGAAGAAATGACTAGTGATGAAAATGGGTTTTATTCATCACTGGATGCGGATAGTGAAGGGGAAGAAGGGAAATATTATGTGTGGAAATATGATGAATTTATAGACGTATTAGGTAGAGATGCGGAAATTGTATCCAAATACTATAATGTAACACAAAAGGGAAATTGGGAACATGGCAACAATATTTTACATCGTAGCACCTCAGATAAAATGTTTGCCCAGAAAGAAAACATCTCACAAGATGATCTTAATAAGATAATTCTACAAGCTAAATCTAAACTCTATAAAGCACGTGAGAAGCGTATTCGTCCTGGACTAGATGATAAAATATTATTAGGATGGAATGCTGTAATGGCTAAAGGTTTGTTAGATGCTTATAATGTTTTTTCTGATGAAAAGTATTTATCACTCGCATTGAAGAACATTCAATTCATTGAAGAAAATATGCGCGAAGGAAATAATTTATTTCGCAACTACAAAGATGGAAAAGCATCAATCACTGCCTATCTTGAGGATTATGCTCTTTATATTGAAGCATTGACCACAGCATACCAAAGTACTTTTGATGAAGATTATCTAAAAATAGCAGATAAACTTACTCAATATACAATTACAAATTTTTATGATAATAAAGAAGGGCTATTTTATTACACCAATGATGAAAGTGATGATCTTATAGCACGAAAAAAAGAGATTTTCGATAATGTTATCCCTTCTTCTAACTCCATAATGGCTGTCAACCTTCATGTGTTAGCTACTATTTTAGATAAGAAAGAGTATCACGATATGTCAAATACAATGCTTTCTCAAGTATCAGGTATCCTTACCTCCAGTACTAGTCACTTGTCTAATTGGGCTACATTGTACAGCTATAAAACATACCCAACACCTGAAATTGTAATATTGGGAGAGAAAGCAGATGAACTTAGATCTTTATTAGCATCTCAATATATTCCTAACAAAGTAGTTATGGGAAGTAATACAGAAAGTGATTTACCCTTAATGAAAGGCAAGTATGCCATTAATGACAAAACTACCATTTATGTTTGCTTCAATAAAACTTGCAAGTTGCCTGTTCATTCTGTAGAAAGTGCGATAAAACAAATAAAGGGCAATTAATTATTGCCCTTTATGAAGTAAGTTGTTATTGAGAGTTCTAATTATTAAATTTTTATTTCTTTGGATTCAATATTTGTTCCATTTTTAATTTGTAGTGTATAAGTACCTTTGCTGAGTTTTGAAAGGTTAGCAATACCTGATGAATTGTACCCTGCTCCTACTTTCTTCTCAAATAGCTTTTCACCTTCTTTATTTTTCAAAACAAGATATACATCATCTTTAGGAGCAAAATAGGAGAACTTGACCTTACTGTCTTCAACTTCCGATATATAAGCTGAAAACCCTGGTAAAATGGCTTTATCATCTTTTATTTCTACGGTATTTTCAACTTTTTCATTCCCAGCCTTTATTTTAAATGTATAAACACCATCATTCAATTTCGAAAAATCAAAAGTCTGCATAAACCCACTTGTAGTCTTATACCATTTAGAAAAAATATCTTCGTTTTTTTTATTTTGAATAATCAATCTCACCTTTTCATCTTCCAGTAATTTTATCCCTAATATTACCTTCTTAGAATTAGTGATACGATTAAGTTCATAGTTAACATTATTAGTTTCAGTTACCTTCACTAATTCTTCTCCTTCGGTTCCTGTTGAAGCAAGTGTAGTAAAATTCGTTGCAAGAAAAGCACAAGCTATGGCAAGAGCAATTCCAGATTTTCTTAAATTTTTCATGTTGTTATATATTTTGAGTTTTAAAATATGACCAACAACAACATGACAAGTGTAATGCCAAACCCATAAACATTGAAATTTTATTCAAACGGAAGGTTTTGATGTTTCTTTTGTCCGCTATTTTTTAAAATAGTGTGTGTTATCGGACACATAACTTTTTGATAAAATTACCGTAACCAACTATTTCTCACCTAATAAAGGAGACTTCTTTGAAGTTAAAATATTCATCACCTTCTTCTAGTTCAATATGCAATTGCCCCAAATTATTAATCCCTTTAATAATGCCAGAAAAGAAGTGCTGCTTACTTTTAAAAGTATGTACTTCGTTTTTCCAATAAAGCTGATTTTGATAATCTTCGAATAGTTGATCTCTTTCTTTTCTTAACATTTGGAAATATCGCTTTTCAATTTCCAACACTAATTCCTCAAGGCATTCTCCCAGCAGAAACTGTTGCCCTGTACAAAGTTTTAATGAAATAGCATTATCTATCTCAAATTCAACCTGATTAATATTAAGTCCAATACCAATAATGCTATTATCAATTTCACTTGATCTTAATGTATTGCTAATCAGTATTCCAGCAATTTTATTATCTCCTACATATATATCATTAGGCCATTTTACTTTAACATTATGCGGATAATATTTTGCAACAAAATCACGAACTGCTAATGATGAAATTATATTTAACATAAAATGATCCTTCACTATCAGCATTTTTGGTTTAATAATCATAGAAAAAGTAAGATTCATTTCTGGCTGTGCTTCCCAACTATTTCCTAACTGACCTTTTCCAGCAGTTTGCTGGTTAGTAATTACAATTGTTCCTTCATGTTTTTGCTCCTTTTTTACTAATTCTGATGCAATTTCATTTGTAGAGTGACAAGATGGCATATATACTACCCTTTTCCCTATAAAAAATGGTTTGGCAAGATTTTTATACAATGATTTTAGTAGTTTTGTTAAGGTAAAACCAAAGATAGTGAATGACAACAAATAACAATTCCACTCTCTCTGAAAAGATGAGTCAGGTTGTAGTGCGGGGGATGCAAGAAAAAAAAGCCTTTGATATTGTGGTAATGGATTTGAGAAAGATAAAAAATGCAATTGCTGATTTTTTTGTGTTATGCTCTGGATCTTCGGATACTCAGCTTGACGCTATTGTAGACTCAGTAGATCAGGAGGTCTATAAAACATTTAAGGAAAGTCCATGGCACTCAGAAGGTAAAACCAATAAGGAATGGATGTTGTTAGACTATGCAAATGTAGTTGTTCATGTTTTCAGAAAAGATAAACGTGAATTTTATGCACTTGAAAATCTTTGGGGTGATGCACATATATCACACATTGATGAATAAAATATTTTTAAACAAAAGACGACTACAAGCGTAGAGAGAGAAAAGAAATAGATATAATGGCAAATAATAACAATAAATTAAAAACTCCTATACCCCAAAAACCTGGGTATCAAATGTGGGTGATCATTATCTTAATAGGACTCATTTTTAGTGTGGCCTATTTTAATCAGGGTGCAGGTGTTGAAACAATCACTAAAAGTAAGTTTGAAGATATGCTTCGTAGCGATGATGTGAGAAGTGTAGTTTTAATCAGTAATCAGAAAACTGTTGAAATAACATTAACTTCTGATGCACTTGAAAATTCAAAATATAAAACAGAAACCGATAACAAAGGATTATTGGGTCTAGGAACAGGCCCTCACTTTATTATGGTTGTGGGTGATGTAGGTAATTTTGAGCTATATTATGAACAGTTAAAATCAAAACTAAATGAGGCTGGTGCTGATCCTGTTGACCTAAAAATAGAAGAACGAGAAAATGTAACAGGTTGGTTTTTACAATGGGGAATATTTTTTGCTCTCCTTTTTGGCTTCTGGTTTCTAATGCGAAAAATGACTGGCCAAGGAGGCCCTGGTGGACAAATTTTTAACATCGGGAAATCTAAAGCTGCTTTATTCGATGCCGAAAATAAAGTGAAAATTACTTTTGATAACGTAGCTGGACTCGAAGAAGCTAAAGAAGAAGTAAAAGAAATTGTTGATTTTCTTAAAACGCCAGACAAGTTCACAAAATTAGGTGGTAAAATACCCAAAGGAGCATTACTAGTAGGCCCTCCTGGAACAGGAAAAACTTTGTTGGCAAAAGCAGTAGCTGGTGAAGCTGAAGTACCTTTCTTCACACTTTCAGGTTCCGATTTTGTGGAAATGTTTGTAGGTGTAGGTGCAGCTCGTGTTCGTGACTTGTTTAAGCAAGCTAAGGAAAAAGCACCATGTATCGTTTTTATTGATGAAATTGATGCCATAGGTCGTTCAAGAGGAAAGGGACAGATGCCTGGCTCTAATGATGAACGAGAGAATACTCTTAACTCACTATTAGTAGAAATGGATGGCTTCTCTACTGATTCAGGAGTGATAATTCTTGCCGCTACTAACCGTCCAGATGTTTTAGATTCTGCATTGTTAAGACCTGGCAGATTTGATAGACAAATCAGTATAGACAAGCCTGACATAGTGGGTAGAGATGCTATTTTTAAAGTACATTTAGAGCCTTTGAAAATGGACAAAAATGCTGATTCTAAAAAACTAGCTGCTCAAACCCCTGGTTTTGCAGGTGCTGAAATTGCCAACGTATGTAATGAAGCGGCACTTATCGCAGCCAGAAAAGATAAAAAATCTGTTGGCATGGATGATTTTCAAGATGCTATCGACCGAGTAATTGGTGGATTAGAGAAGAAAAGTAAAATCATATCGCCAGAAGAAAAGAAAATCGTTGCCTATCATGAAGCAGGCCATGCAGTGGCAGGTTGGTTTTTAGAACATGCAGATCCTTTAGTGAAAGTGAGTATTGTCCCTCGTGGTGTGGCAGCACTAGGCTATGCACAATACTTACCTAAAGAGCAGTTTTTATACCAAACAGAACAGTTACTTGATGAAATGTGCATGGCATTGGGAGGTAGAGCTGCCGAAGAAATTATATTCAAAAAAATTTCTACTGGTGCTTTAAGTGACTTGGAACGCATTACAAAAATGGCATATAGTATCGTTACTATCTATGGCATGAATGATGAAATAGGAAATATTTCTTATTATGACTCTAAACAATCCGAGTATAATTTTAACAAACCCTACTCAGAAGCTACAGCAGAAAAAATCGATACTGAGGTGAAGAAGATAGTAGACAAGGCTTATCTTCGTAGTAAAGACTTACTTAGTAAACGTCAAAAAGAATTAGATATTATTGCTAAAGAACTTCTTGAAAAAGAAATAATATTTCAAGCTGATTTGGAACGACTAATAGGTAAACGTCCTTTTGAGCATCAGACTAATTATGAAACTTATACCAATGGAACATCGGATAAGCCTGAAAATGACGTGAAAGTAGAAAAAGAAAATCCATCTGATGCAGATACAGATAATAAAGCAAAGGACTCTTCATCAAAACCTGATGCATCTAGCTCTATTTCTACTACTTCAGAAGAAGAAAAGTAATCGTATTACAAGATTTATATTTTAATAAGGCAATCTGTTGATTGCCTTATTTTTTTTATCTTCGACCAACTTTATAACACATGTCAATCGAGTTAAATAATATTCCATCAAATAAGAAAGTTTACTTTGCTTCTGATTTTCATCTCGGTGTACCTTCAAAAGAGGAGAGCTTGAAAAGAGAACTAAAAATAGTGCGATGGATGGAACAGATAAAGTCCGATGCACATGCCATATTCTTCATGGGCGATATTTTCGACTTTTGGTTCGAGTACAAACGAGCTATTCCAAAGGGATTTATTCGATTCCAAGGTAAATTAGCTGAACTTGTTGATCAAAATATTCCGATTTATTTTTTCACTGGCAATCATGACATGTGGATGTTCGACTATTTTTCTACTGAATTAGGGATTCCTGTTTTTAGAAAAAACGAACAGTTTGAGTTAAATGGTAAAAAGTTTTTTATTGGACATGGTGATGGACTTGGCTCTGGCGACAACATGTATAAAATACTTAAAAAAATATTTGCCAATAAAATATGTCAGTGGCTATTCGCTAGAATACATCCTAACCTTGGTATGAGCATTGCCAATATATGGTCGAAAAATAGCCGAATTAGTAGCTCTAAAAAAGAAGAAAAGCAATTTGGAGAGGAAGAAAAACTATACACATATAGTAAAACACAAGAAAAAATAGCACATCACGATTTTTACATTTATGGACATCGGCATTTACCATTAGATATGTCAATAAATGAAACTAGCCGTTATATTAACTTAGGAGAATGGCTTAATTATTGTTCGTATGCCGAATTTGATGGGCAGAAATTAAGTTTAAAATATTTTGAAAAAAAATAACCCGGAGTCTTCTGTAAATGATAACTCCGAATGTGATTTAAACCCTCATTATGCAATACATAATGAGGGTTAAACTGGTATTAGCAGCTCTTATATTTTAATATATATTTTCTTTTTATCCATAAAGTATCCAACTATCCAACAACCAGCTACATGAGCTAGGGCAAATAAGAATGACCCAAATTTATCACTACCAATGTGCTGAAAGACATTACTGTATAGCCATGAATAAGTGTTTTGGTCACCAATCTGAAACTGGAAATACGTTTTCACCCATAAGATAGAAAGTACATATATAAACAAAGTATTCTTTCCAAATACCAAAAATGGCTCAATCCATTTGTCCTTATTTTTGATATCTATGATATAAATAAGAAACGCCATAAGCACTGCCCCAAGACCTGAAGTCACTAATACAAAGCTGCTTGTCCATAATGACTTATTTATTGGAAATACCAAATCCCAAGCGTAACCTGAAATCACTAACAGATTTCCTATTAGGAATAAAGCTGCTACTAGATCTATCTGTTTTTTGGTTTGAATCAATTTACCAAATAAGTAACCTGCTATCACACTAGCAACAGAAGGTAAAGTACTTAAAAATCCTTCTGGATCGAACGGAATACCTTTTCCTTGCCACAAATGACTGCCTCCAAGTAACCAAAGGTCAAAACGAAGCACCGCATTGGTCTCAAGCCCATAAGGATCATTACCTGTGCTGAAAAGTAATAACAATGCCCAATATCCAAAAAGGATTATCCCAGATGAAATAAGTAGAGACCTGATACTTGTGATATTTCTTATGATGATACTTGCGAAAAAGTAAGCCAATGCAATACGCTGTAAAACACCTAAAATTCTAAATCCTTCCCAATCTACATTTGTAAAAGGGAAAGCTCTCATGCCCATACCTATCAAAAATATGAGTATCGTTCTTTTGAATACCTTAATGTAAAATTCTTTGGCGGGTTGAGTGCTGTATTTTTTAAAAGAGAAACTCATTGAGAGTCCTACAGCAACTAGAAAAAAAGGAAATACTAAATCAGTTGGTGTATATCCGTGCCAATCGGCATGGGCAAGAGGGCTAAATAAATGCGACCAACTTCCTGGTGTGTTCACCAGAATCATAAATGCAACGGTCATGCCCCTGAAAACATCAAGAGATTTTAAACGTTCGGTTTGTAAACTAGACATAAGTTAATGTTTGGTTAGAATTAGTTTTAGGTTTTATTGTTCTTCAAATGAAGAACTAAAAATGAATTTATTTGACTAAACCCATTTTTAGAAATCAAGCCAATATCGTGATCACAATTTCAAAAAACAAGTATTAGAATATTGAAACTATCCAAAACACATTGACTATCTTAAAAACTAAATCCCTTCTTTTATAATTATCAGTAAAATTTAAACAGATTACTCATTGATAATCGATTGTTTTTACTTTTTATCATTCTATCGGATACGTAGACTGAGTATTCTAAGATAAAAGTAAGACCTTACAGGTTTGTGTTTGTACATTATCCACAATTTGTACTTGTGCAGCCATTCAATTAGCAAAACCTGCAAGGCCTTTTACACCTCGCTAAATGTAACCCAGAGGAAATACTTAGCATCTGACTATACTCAAGTCTCAATAAAAAATACACTTTAAATAATAAAATCCTGTCAGAGCAATTTGTTCAAAGTAGTAATGTGCCTTAATGTAAAATATTTACTCCGTCTAATCGATTATTTGTCAAAGTCAAGTATCTATTTTCGGTTTCAAGATCAAGAATTTGTCGTAACCTGAACATCTATCTTAAGCATAATATAATAGTAACATCAAAAAAGGTTGCACTGAAAATGTTTACCACTTTCAATACAACCCTATACAATTTGACGAATAAAACCCTGATAGGTCTTAACTAAACGGCATTACTTTCCTCCCAACATCACCAATTCATTTACAATTACTTCAGTGACGTATCGCTTATTACCTTCTTTATCTTCATAAGAGCGATTTACTAATTTTCCTTCTATCGCAACCTCGTTGCCCTTACTTAGATATTTTTCTACAATGCCCGCAGTTTTTTCCCATGCAACTACATTATGCCACTGTGTGTCTTGCACTTTATCGCCTTGTGCGTTTTTATAAGATTCGTTAGTAGCAATAGAAAATTTTGCTAGTTTTTTACCCGATTCTAAATTTAACACTTCTGGATTAGCACCTAAATTTCCGATTAACTGTACTTTGTTTTTTAAAGAATTCATAATAATAGTGTTTTAAATAAATTGTCCTGAACCGTTCAGAACTGATGATGCAAAGGAAATACAGCGTGCAATTTTTATTCGGTTTATAAATATTTACTTACGTTTAAAATCGTTTACAAATAATTGTTGTCGTTTGTAAATGAATTTGTTATGTTTATAAGGCACTGCTTTAAGTTGTACTAAGCATGCATCTAAAAAACACATGAAAAAACTAAAACTATACATCGCCATAAGCCTTAATGGAAAAATCGCTAAGCCTGACGGAAGTGTAGACTGGCTAGAATCTATCCCTAACCCTGAAAAGGATGATTACGGATATTCTGAGTTTTATAAATCTATTGATACTACTATTCAAGGATATTCCACTTATGATCAAATCATACAGTGGGGTATTGATTTTCCGTATGCTGATAAGAAAAACTATGTGCTTACAAGAAAGCAAGGGCTAGAGAACACTGATGATGTTGAATTTATTACTGAAAATCATATTGAAACTATCCAACAACTAAAAGAACAAGAGGGAAAGGATATATGGCTTATTGGTGGTGGTCAGGTTAACACGTTATTATTCAATGAAAATTTAATAGATGAAATTTTCGTTTTTGTAATGCCTATTGTTATTCCAAATGGAATAGATCTTTTTGAGGGGCTTCCTGATGAAAATCTTTTAACACTTATCAATACAAAAACATACGATACAGGAGTGGTTGAATTAAAATATGCTGTGACAAAAGGCACAAAATAGAATATGTTATAAGAACTATACACTATGAAAAAAGAATGTATTGAATGCGGAGAAGAATTTATTGGCAGAATAGATAAAAAATTCTGCTCTGACTATTGTAGAAACACCTACAATAATAAAATGAATAAGGATGGCACTAACCTTATTCGCAACATTAATAATAGGCTACGGAAAAACTGGCGGATACTAGAAAAGTTAAATCCTAACGAAAAATGTAAAGTGAATAAAAAGAAATTAGAAGATGCTGGATTTGATTTCAATCATTTCACCAGTATTTATACAACTCAAAAAACAAAAGATGTATATTACTTTTGCTACGATCAAGGATATATGGAACTTGAAGACAATTATTATGTATTGGTGAAGAAAAAGTGATGTTCAGTGCAGCGAATATCTATATAGCTTTTAGAAGCTGCTCAAAAAGAAGAAGCACTCCTCTCCAGAAGTGCTTCAAAGGTCAAAAACTCAAAATAAATAGGACTTTCATCCAATAACAACACGTCTAAGTTAACTAATATTTTTTTTAATTCAAAGTCCATTAACTATTTATCAATAACTCTCTTGCACTTTCAAACGCAGCAGCCGATGGTTGTTCACCTCCAATCATCTTAGCAATTTCTAGTTCACGTTCTTCGTTTTTTAACATTCTTATGTTACTTTTTGCGGTGGCTTCGTTGTTGTCTTTATATACATAAAAATGTGAAGCTCCATACGAAGCCATTTGTGGCAGATGGGTAATTGTAATTACCTGATGATTTTCTGCCATATCACGCATCATTCTTCCCATTTTTAGAGCTATTTCTCCAGAAATACCAGAATCAATTTCATCAAAAACTATAGTAGGCAATGCCATTTTATTCGCTAGGATATACTTGATGCAAAACATCAATCTTGAAAGCTCACCACCTGAAGCCACTTGCTTAATGGTTTGGGCTTCAACCCCTTTATTGGCACTAAATTTTAATAAAATTCTATCTATCCCAAAACGATCGGGTGTTGCAATTTCATTATCAAACCCAATTTTGGAGTTTTCCATACCCAGCTCTGATAAAAGTGACTCTAATTTATCTTGCAAAGGCACAAAAGCATCAATTCTTCTTTTACTAAGTTTCTGGGCGATATCAGAAGTCTTATTTTTTAATTGATCCAATATATCTTTGGCTTTTGTTATCTCTCCTTCAATATCAAAATTTCTTTCGGTCTTTGCCTCTAAGTCAAGTCTTATAGCATTCAATTCATGGATAGTAGACACATTATGTTTTTGTTGTAACATGAAAAGTAAACTCAGACGTTCTTTTACCTCCTCCTGCCTTTTGGGGTCTACAGCTACTGACTGCTCTTCCAGTGTTATACTTTGTGCTAAATCCTGAAGCTCAATAAATGTACTTTCAAGTCGATCTTTAATCCCTTCATACTTCGTAGAAACTTTACTGAGTTGAGTCAAATAAGTTTTAGCTTCCAGTAAACTGTTAATCGTAGCAAATTCGGATTCCGATAAAATTTGAAAAGATTGAAAGAGAGCAGTTTTAATTTCTTCAGCATGATCTAATATTTCCATTTCCTGCTCCAAAAGCTCTTGTTCATTCTCCTGAAAATCAGCTTTTTTCAACTCATCTAATAAAAAAGTTTCATAGTCAGATTGTTCATTATTATTCTTCTGTTCTTGAACTAGTTCCTGATATGCACTTTCTGCTTTTCTGTATTGAATGTACGTATTGGAATAATCTGCAAGAAGCGATGTGTTATCAGCATAAAGGTCTACCAACTGAAGTTGAAAATCTTTATTTCCTAATTCCAAAGTTTGGTGCTGCGAATGGATGTCCATTAAATATTTACCAATAGCGCGCATAGTATCTAACGTTACAGGAGTATCATTAATAAAAGCTCTCGATTTTCCTGACGGACTTATTTCTCTACGAAAAATACTAATCGACTCATAGTCTAGGTTTTCTTCCTCAAAAATGGACTCCAAACTATAACTTGATAAATCAAATTCTCCTTCTATTACACATTTGGTATCATGATTTGAAAGCACTTTAGTATCTGCTCTATTTCCCATAAGTAAGCCCACTGCTCCAAGCATAATAGACTTACCAGCACCAGTTTCACCTGTAATGATATTAAATCCTTTAAAAGGCAGCATTTCCAAATGCTCTATTAGTGCGTAGTTTTTGATTCTAAGTTGAACAATCATTCATTAAAAATTTAGAAATCTTTATCGCTATATAATGTTAGAAATAGATTAATAGCTAAGATAAATAAGAATAGAAAATAGTCAATTATGAATTCGACTTATCTTATTAAAGTTTACAATGTAACTTATAAACATCTTCAAAAGCTAAATCTAATTTAGAATTTTTTTATAAGCATCTGTTTGAGATGGATCCATTTGAGTTAATAAGTTAAATACTTCCCTTCTAGTTTGTAAACTACCTTCAGAAAATATATTTATTAACTCAGTAGTCTTAGCATCTAAAAAAGAAATTACTAAAATGCTATTAGGAAATCTATCTTTAATTCTTTTCATCTCACGTAAAACTAAAAGTATCTCTTTTCTAGCTTCCTCAGGTTTTTCTTCATATTGATCTAATGCTAACCTATGATATTTATATAATCCTCTCCTTAAGTTCTCAAATTGCTTTCTATTAATGTTTTCTACCAGCCAATACCTATTTCTTGTACTTCCAAAAGAATCCCAACCTGTACGGTTAGCTTGCTGTGCATTATTCACAATGTTTTGTGCTATTTGGAAATATGGAGCTCCACTAAGTTCCCCAAATGAATCATAATCTAGACCTATTATGATATAAGCATAATAAGCCAATAAAGAGCTTAAATTATTGATATAGTTATTTTCTGTATATTCAATAGGCTGAGATTGAACATACTCAAAATCCCATTCACGATCTGCAAAATTAAATATGATCGATTCATAATTTGAATTATAAATTGGGCGAGCAGATTGAATTTGAACACTAGCTGAGAAGCTACCTATATTCGGCATCGTATTAATAGTAATAATAATATTACAGTTGATTCTCTCTTGAGGAAGAATTACATCATTTGTCCAATTTCTTGTACTCATGAACTGCGAAAAGGCTGTTTCCATATCTCTAAAAACCTCTCTTTCACTTGTCTGTATCATTTCTGCATTAACTTGAACATTGCAATTCAATTCTTGTCCATAAATAAATATAGAAAATAATAATGCTGCTATTATAAATATGTATTTAAAATTGGATATCATTCAATATTTCGTTAGCAATATCCTTAGCTACTTCTTTTTTTGTTTTTAACTCAAATTCCTTAGAATTATTATCACGAATAATAGTTATTTTATTGGTGTCGTGTCCAAAACCTGCACCTTTATTATTTAAAGAGTTCAGGACTATGAAATCAAAATTTTTCTTTTTTAATTTTTCTTGTGCGTGTTCACTTTCATTTTCTGTTTCAAGTGCAAACCCCACAATAAACTGATTATTCTTTTTTATCTTACCCAATTCAGCAGCAATATCATGAGTCTTGATAAGTTCAATATTTAAATCATCAGTTTTTTTCTTGATTTTTTGATCAAACTGAATTTTAGGCTTATAGTCTGCCACAGCTGCAGACAGAATTGCCACATCGGCATCAACAAATTCTGTAACACATATATCGTGCATTTCTTCAGCTGATTTTACTCTCCTTAATTTTATATGGTTGTTTGTAGGTTTTTGTGATGTTGGTCCACTCACCAAACACACTTCTCCTCCCCTTTCCGCTATTTCATCAGCTAAAGCGAACCCCATTTTACCACTAGAATTGTTGCCTATAAAGCGGACAGGGTCTATTGCTTCATGAGTTGGTCCAGCAGTAATTAATATTTTTTTGCCTTTGAAATCATTTTTATTATTAAAAAATTCAATCAAACCATCTACAATATGTTCTGGTTCAGCCATTCTCCCAGTTCCTACAAGACCACTAGCTAACTCACCATGTTCAGCATCAATCACCTGGTTTCCGAAGCTTTTTAACTTTTCAATATTTAAAAGTGTTGCTGGATGTGCATACATGTCCAAATCCATTGCTGGGGAAATAAATACTGGACATCTTGCAGAGAGATAAGTTGCCAAAAGTAAGTTATCACAAAAGCCATTGGCCATTTTCGCCAATGTATTTGCTGTTGCAGGAGCTACAACCATAACATCAGCCCATAATCCTAACTCCACATGATTATGCCATTCACCAGTATCATTTTGCTGAAACGATGTTAAAACAGGATTTTTGGAAAGAGTGGCTAATGTAAGAGGGGTAATAAAATCAAGAGCTGAGGTGGTAGTAATAACTTTGACCTCAGCTCCATGTTTAATAAATAAACGAGTTAGTAATGCAGCTTTATAAGCTGCTATACTACCACATACTCCCAGTATAATTTTCTTACCCTGGAGCATGTGAATCATTAAAGTTCAGAACTATTCTCTTCTTCTTCGGCTTTTCTAAAGAAAACCTTGCCTTCAAGAAATTCTTCCGTGGCCACTAAACTTGGCTTAGGCATTCTTTCATAAAACCTGGAAATTTCTATTTGTTCTCTATTTTCAAAAATCTCTTCTAAATTATCTACTGTAGAAGCAAATTCAGCTAACTTGCTACTTAGTTCTTCTCTAACGTTTGTAGATATCTGTCTCGCCCTTTTACCAATAATTGCTATAGACTCATAAATATTCCCTGTAGGCTCTACCAACTTTTCCATGTCCCTAGTTACAATCGATGCTATTAATGCCATTTTTTATCTTAGTTTATATTGTCAGTTGCAAATTTACTCAAAATATCGATACTATTCCCGTAATATTTCTCAGCATTTTTTAAATATGAGCTATTCGGGTAATTATCGATAAAATATTCATAATACTCTTTTACCTTTTCGTACCTTTCTTTCTGCTTAAAATACAGGCTTTGTTCAGCTAATTCATACTGCGCCTCAATTTTCAAAAAGAAAATTTCCTCATTATACTTCGAGTCAGGATAATCATTTCTGAAATTTTCAAAAGCTACAATAGCCGATTTATATATTCTCAATTTAAGATACTGCTTTGTTTTTTCGTAAGCTTTTGTTTCCAACTTCTTCTGCATTTCGTTAATAATTTCTGATGCCTCCTCTCTAAACTCCGAATCTGGGTATTTGTTTAAGAATGCTTGTATAGCGTCTATCGCTTCATAACTACTAGTTTGATCTAAATTATATTCAGGTGAGTCTGCATAAAGAGAATAAGCATACATATACTGTGCTTCTTGTGCTTTTTCACTTCTACCATAGGTCTCATAAAAAGTTTTGAAATAGTGAGAACTTAATAAATAAGAACCTTGATAGAAATTGCAATACGAAAGCTTAAATTGTACATCTTCTCCTTCAGGTAAACCTCTTATTATAGGTAAAATTTGCTCAAAGAGTATTGAAGCTCTTGCATAATCTTCATTTTCATAAAAATGTAACGCTCCTTGATACTTTATTTTCCAATCATCACTTTTTTCTAATTTTCTAAATCCCTTAGCACACGAAAACAATAATGTTGCCGCAATAATTGTATAAAATAACTTAATTAATCCTCTTTTTCGCATAAGGGTGCAAATATAGCTTAGTAATAATTAATAAACAAAATAAGAAATGAGCCTATATGTCTGGTAAATAACCTGTATACTAGAAAATTATTGTTTTTTGTTTCGGTTATCTACGTATTACCAATTTTTTGGTAATAACACCATCTCCATCAATATAAAGTGTATAGAAATATACACCAGGATTATATTCAATTACTGGAATTTTTAATTCTTTTTCCAAAGGATTTAAAACAAAGTCTCCTATTTCACTACCCAATACATTATGGATTACTATTTTGGTTTCTGTATCAGAATTATTTATCTGATAATCAATAAAAGCATATTCCTTAACTGGATTTGGATACACTTCATTTAATATTAATTCTTCCGAGGAATAAAGTGTATTTGATCGTTCTTTATCTTCAACAACATAGGTGATTTCGTGTTCAATAACAAGGCTTGGGTTACTACGTGTGTAGACTTGATATTTTACAGTGCTAAAACCACTTACAAGTCCAGCCTGAAGCACACTCAAAAAGCTCTCCACTGTCTCACCTGATTCAATTTTTTTAGAAACTGGAAGTTTATTTACCTCTTTATCGAAACATTCATCTCCCCAACAAAAATTAGTTGATTGTGTTGACCCTATGTTATCATCAATTCTTTTCACAAACACATACACAGCAGCATCAGAGTTATTTCGAATTTTAATAGGTGCAACTATCTCTTCACTTAAACCCCCGTGGTATGTTCTGCCTAAGGCATTTATGATTTCTATGTCTTGCGCTTGTGAAAAGCAAGAAACTGAAATCAATAATATAATACCCCAATAACGCATAAACTAAAAAATATAGTTAAACCAAGATTTATTAAGGTACGAAATTAATGTTAATTTTGTTGACTTTTTTCATTAAAAATTAAAATTATTTTAAAAAATAGAAAAAAGGCACATAGTCAATCACTTGTAATAATTCACCCAACTAATTAATGGGTTTCTTAACTCTTCCTTTCGGCTTGTTTAGAGATTTTTTATTATCTATTTCTCCTTTTTTATCAAGACGTTTTTCAATCAACAGATCATTTGCTTTTTGTTTTTCATTCTCTGAAGCTGGTTGATTATCATATACATTTTCAGGGAATATTTGACGCAATACCATATCTTCTCTTACTGGTCTGTCATTATATCGCCATGAAAACCCCTGAAGCCGTTTGTCAGGTTCCTCAAGTTCTTGAGGAGGTATGAGTTTGCCTTCTGGTTTTTTATAAAAAAGAATGTTTTTTACTTTATTGTCATGAAACTTGATTTTCATATCACTGCAAAGTATTTTATTCATACCAATCAAGGAATTATCTTCATCCTCCAAAGCAAAATATATACTCTCTCCATTTCCATTAACTAATATTTTCTCAATGTTAGACTCTTTAAAATAGGCAGTCATTTTTCGTCCTTTAATCTGATTGAAATTAAGCACGGTATCTTGTGAAATAACGAACGATTTTATTGACATATTTAAACGGTCAATATTATTATTAGAAATCACTATATTAATAGAGTCTGCGGTAAGCTGATTTTCTTCCGTCCAAAGCACTGGATCCTGATAAAAGAAAATAGTGGAATCGGACAAAAAATAACTCAATGAATCTGATTTCCCCTGAAAATCTTTCTTAAACAATTTAACATTTTTATAGGCAAGTAATCGCTTAGCTGAATCATATTCGCTATCAATTGAAACCAATGTGTCTGCTGTAAGAAATAATGTATCTGTATCTGTGATTTTTCGTAACATTGCATTGCCATAAATTTTTGTGAGTTGCTGATCACTCCAAAATTCCCCAACATCGCCTGATATTATGATGTTATCATCTTTAGCTAATAAAAACACATTTTTATTAGCTCTGTAATATTTTCGTATATCATCTAAATAGAGTTTGTCTCCAGTGAGATCATACGATTCTGTCTCCAAAAACCCTTTACTAAAATTTGATCGTTTTTGATTAGTATCGTATTGTCCATTTTCATGATTAAAAATTTTACCTTCCTTATCGGTAAGTCTGGTGTGTGCTCGAAAATAAACAATATTAGTTTTTACATTGTATTGCATCGTATCTGTTTCCATTTTGTAATCAGGATTTACTCCTACAACATTGGTTTTGAAAGATGCCATATTATTGCTCGTCTGATAATACCCTTTATTACTGGTCAATGTATTTGTACTATCCACTAGTTTGCCATTATTATAGTAATATGCAAGTTGCCTTGAACGATCATAATCCAAGAAATCAGTATATAGCGTTACTTCGTTAAGTTTATGAAAGACAACATTATCTCGAAGTCTGGCTATTTTCTTATCACCTTCATAAATCAATTTTTTAGAAGTAATTTGAATGGAATCACCTTCATTGATGCGTATATGTCCATACGCTTCAATTAAGTTCGTTTTATCAAACCGAATGGCACTATCACACCTAATACGCGTGTCTTCGTGAGAAAAAATCACATCCCCTACCCACTTCGTATAACCTTTACCACCTTTTTGAACATCAGCATGTACAAGTTTCACCTTTTTTTGAGAAAAACTATTCACTGATAAACTTAGCAGTGCCATTATAAAAATAAGTGAAAAAATATTCTTCATAAGCTAGTTTACAAGAATGCGAAATTAAATAAAAAAGATATCTTTAAGTGATGATTGACAACTTTTTGAACTATATAGAAGCTGAGAGCCTAATAAAGAAAAACGACAAAGTGCTTCTTGCTGTAAGTGGTGGCATAGATTCAGTGGTATTATCACATTTTTTTCATCAAACATCATTCAACTTTGGAATAGCACATTGTAATTTTCAATTAAGAGGAAAGGAATCAGACGATGATGAAACATTTGTAAAGTTATTAGCGAAAAAATTAAACAAACCTTTTTTTTGTAAGCATTTTAACACCAATAAGTATGCCAATGAACGTGGAATTTCTACACAAATGGCTGCTCGGGATTTACGCTACTCATGGTTTAGTGATTTATTGAAATCAGAAGGTTATTCTAAAATAGCTACTGCACACCATTTAAATGACTCTATTGAAACTACACTTTTTAATTTTAGTAAAGGAACTGGAATTTCAGGAGTGCGAGGGATAATGCCTATTAGTAATGTGTTAATTCGTCCACTTCTTTCTATCTCCCGACTACAAATAGAGCAATTTGCAAAAGAACAGAATATTGAATGGAGAGAAGACAGTAGTAATAAAAAAGATAAATATGCTAGAAATCATATTCGTCTCACTGTGATTCCTGAACTTAAAAAAATTAACGAATCACTAGAGTCAACTTCCATTTCTACATTTGAACGCTTACGTGATGTTGAAAATATTTTTAAAAATGAAGTTGAAAAGTTTCGAAATGAGTTCGTGAAAAAGGAAAATAACCTTACTACTATTACAATCGGCAGAGCTTCTAATATTATAGGATTTCGTACCATACTCCATGAAATTCTTAAAGATTTTGGTTTTAATTTCAACCAGACCAAAGAAATTATAAAAAGAAAAAACGAGTCAGGAAAATTTTTCTTATCACCTATTTATCAACTAAACATTGATCGAGATAAATTTATCATCTCAGAGAATAAAGAAATTGATCCTAACATAGAGTTTGAGATTAATCGAGGAGATAAATCCATAACTTTTCCTTATGGACATTTAGACTTCGATTGGGATAAACTTCGTCCTGCTTCTTTTTCAAGAGACAATAATATAGCTTATTTGGATGTTGATAAACTTAAGTTTCCACTAAAATTGAGGAAATGGAAAACAGGAGATTTTTTTCAACCTCTAGGCATGAAACACAAAAAAAAGCTGAGTGATTTTATGATAGATAGGAAAATTCCTTTAAACTTGAAAGAGCAGGTAATGGTAATTGAATCAGCCGATAAAATTGTTTGGGTTGTTGGTCATCAACCCGATGATCGGTTTAAACTAACCGATCATACCTCAGAAATTTGTTGTTTGGAATTTACTTCATGATGATTAATCCATTTGCAAAAAAATATACCGTTGAAGAAAGTAAGATTTTTCAATTTCTTTCTAAAATTCCTGTTTTTGGTGGATTAAGTAACAAAGAACTAGCCGAATTTATTCCTTCCATGCACGAGCGCTCCTACAAACAGAATGAGTGTGTGTTTCTTCGTAATGATCCTAGCCATGCAATGTATATCGTGAAAACAGGAGAGGTTGTATTATCTATTGATATTGAAGGTGCTACTGAAGAGTTAAGACGAATAACTGGCGGTAATGCCATTGGCAAAAGTTGCTTACTACCCAATACTAAGCGTCAAATGAATGCTATTGTGAGCTCTGAAAAGGCTGAATTTTATGTAATTCCTCAGGTAAATTTTTTAGATATATTTAATCACAAACCTAATATACATGTAAAAATGATGTCGGCATTGGCTAAAGAATATAATAAGTATAATGCTAACTTATTTAAAGCTTACCGGAAATATTACGGTATATTTGAGTTGAAGCATTTGTATTAAACTCATAGTGGTTTTAGATCAGTCTGTTTTTTCCACTAAAAATTGATGCCTTACTCGATTGAGTTGTTCTCATCAATAGATTATTATCCCACAATATCCTTCATCGTTTTTATTAGCATTACTACCTACAAATTAATACCTTTGTAGCACAATTCAGATACAAATATTTCAACTTTAAAACATACTAATTATTATGAAAATTACAGTAGTAGGTGCCGGAGCTGTGGGAGCCAGTTGTGCAGAATACATCGCTATAAAAGACTTTGCTTCTGAGGTAGTATTGATCGACATTAAAGAAGGTTTTGCAGAAGGCAAAGCGATGGACTTAATGCAAACCGCATCATTAAATGGTTTCGACACTAAAATAACTGGTGTAACCAATGATTATAGTAAAACAGCAGATAGTGACGTAGCTGTGATTACATCAGGAATTCCGAGAAAACCAGGAATGACAAGAGAAGAATTAATATCGACAAATGCTGGTATTGTTAAATCTGTTTCTGAGAACCTGATTAAGCATTCACCGAATGTAATTCTTATTGTCGTATCAAACCCTATGGATACCATGACTTATCTTGCCCACAAAGCCACTGGTCTTTCTAAACAAAGAATCATTGGTATGGGTGGTGCTTTGGATTCTGCAAGATTCAAATATCGTTTGGCTGAGGCTTTAGAATGCCCTGCTTCAGATGTAGATGGAATGGTGATTGGTGGTCATAGCGATACTGGTATGATTCCATTAACAAGATTAGCTACAAGAAACAGCGTTCCAGTTTCTAAGTTTCTCTCTCAGGATAAACTGGACTATGTGAAAGAAGAAACAAAAGTAGGTGGAGCAACTTTGACTAAATTGTTAGGCACTTCTGCATGGTACGCACCAGGTGCTGCCGTATCAGCAATGGTACAAGCCATAGCTTGTGATACAAAGAAAATGTTTCCATGTTCGTGCCTTCTAGAAGGTGAATATGGCATGTCTGATATTTCAATTGGCGCACCAGCGATCATTGGTCGTAATGGTATCGAGAAAGTTGTTGAAATTGAATTGGATGATGCTGAAAAAGCTAACATGAGCGAGAGTGCTGAAGCAGTTCGAAAAATGAACAACGTACTTGGTGAAATGAATTTGATTTAATCAAATTCATCCCATAAATTTATTAAATCCCGATCTACACAGGTCGGGATTTTTTGTTTTGAGCATGTAGTAAGCCCATACCTTGTCAAGGTGACATTGAGGAGAAACAAAGAATTGTGATTACACCCATGCCAAGTTATGGTCTGATAAAACACCATACATTCACAGCATTTGTTACCACCTTTTTAAGGTCCGTTATCAGAATAAGTGAAAATCCAAGTGCCATTATTTCTAGTTCGCCAATATTCACTTTCAGGAATAGTATCTAGTTTCAGTGTTGCAACAATTTCATTCTTACTAATGATGTCAGGATACTTTTCAACTGTTAAATTATAGGCCGAATGTTCAAGTCCGATTGTAATTAGGTAATCAAAATATTTCTTAAGAAATTGGTTTGTTGGTTTTAAAGAAAAATTTTGAAGTTCACGATCTAATAGTAGCAACGACTCAATCTGAATTTCAGATTCCTCTGTTAAATCATCTGCTTGTAGCTTGTCCCCTCCATAAATTAGTTGTATCTCTTTTAGAACTGAACCCAACATTTTTTTCGTGCCTTCCTTTGCTCTTCTTTCCCAAAAATTGTGGTAATAACCTTTATCGGGTTCTGGATTTTCAAGAGTCAAAATCAAACTGTCGATCACATTTGAAATTGATAAATCTTCCCAATTGTGTTGATGCATTCCACCAAAGTTTTCCTTAAAATTCATTGGTTTGTAGAATTCTTCATGTGAAAGAAAGTTTGTGTATTCAAGATTCTTAAGAACATTATGAGTTAGTCGTATGTTTTCAGAGTTTCGTATCCAGTCGAAAGCATTTGAATTCGAGTCAAAAAAGAGATTGCCATTTGTTCCTCCCCATTTTAAATCCATAACCAGATCAAAATACCCTCCTTTTTTATCAACATGAGGGATTGAATTGATAAAGTTAATTTCTCGTTCATTCCATCCACCAAGGAAAATTTGTTCCGTTCTCTTTTCAAAAGAAACTACGCATGAAATTGTGATCAGCACAAGGACTAATGCAATGTAAAGTCGGTTTTTTGGTCTTTTTTTCTTCATGCAGTTATCGTAAGTAACGTTTTTTTAAATGTTCGAAATTGAGCTTTAAACGCACTTTTTATTAAAATATCAATTTCGGTAAAAGTCTCATAAAAACGTTACCTCTAGTAATTATTTTCCCGCCCGAAAAAGGACGAATTGCCGGTAACGCTACGAAAACATTACGGATTCCTCCCATAGCAAATAAAACTACCCGCTGAGCCTAAATTTACAAACTGAAATGCACCGAAGCAACATGCTATGTTTTTATACCGAATTTTAACGGCTGGCATTTCTTGATTTTAAATAAGTCTCTGGAGTAAAAACTCCTAATTCACTTGTTTTATAATCTTTTAAATTTCGAGTCAGAATTAAATCAATATTTCCATTATTAATAGCCGAATAGTTTTGCAAACTATCTTCAAAGTCCTTAAACCCAGAGTTTAAAGCATTTTCTACAACTTCTCTATCCATTTGAAGAACATCGGTAATTTTTAACAGCTGCCTTAACTTTTCTATTACTTTATCATGTTTTGCAGTTTGTCGTAATAAATAATAAACGTTACTATAAATCAATGGTGTGAGAAACCCTTTTATTTTCCTCGACTCGCAAAGTGAAAGAATTAACGATGAATATTCGGCAAATGGTTTTCTGTCAAAAAATAAGTCTAAAATTACATCCGAATCAATTAAAACCTTATCCACTTTATAAATATTTTTCCGTTAGAGCCTTGGTCAACCCTTTTTTATAATCAAAATTCTTAGGGGCTTTAAATGAACCTCTTAGAGAATCCGAAATGGGAGTCGATTCTATTGTAATAATACCTTCTTCCTTTACTATAGCTTTAAAATAGTTTTCAACGATATCAGACAAGCTACGTCCTTTACTTTTAGCGTATTCTTTCGCCTTTTCAATCAAAGCTTGCTCTATTGTCAATGTTAGTTTTGTATTCATCTCTTTATTTTTCAAACTTCTATACACAAAGGTAATGATTTTAAATAAGACGTGCAAATATTGATATTTTTACACGTGTAAATAATTTCTTTTTGTTTCCACTAACTATTAGCTAATGTACGCTCTACCTTTTATCCTAATTCAGTATATTCCTCTAAATCAAAGAATAACAAGAGTAATTAAATCTAAACAATACTATAATACTACTATTGTGTTTTCTGTTTATTATACCTACACACCAGATTTATCTCATGAAATAATGACAACAAAAAAGCCCTAATTCGACCATTTTCGAATCAGGGCTTTATATAGTAGTATACTATACTCAGATAAGTGTTCCTGTAGGACGAAATTTGGTGTTTGAACGTATTACTTATTTTGTTTTCATAAAAATGTACAGTTAATCTTCTAATTAATTCTATTGTTCTGCTAATTCAAATATTTTGTGCCAATAAAAAAAGGCTTCTGGATTAGATTTTTTTAGGCGGTTTAACCTTGACCAAAATGGTTTCCCGATAGTCCATTCTTCCATGATAGCTGGGTTCTTATATTTTTCTATCTTGGTATTATTGAATTTGATCAGGATAGAAAGGTATGCAGCCTTCGATGCAAATGTGATAGCCCTATCAATATGGAATGACTCTGAAAAAATAAATCTAGAAACACGCTGAATTCCCGTTTGTAGATGATCAAAATCACCTTTTCCATCGGCACCCCTACTCACTAAACAAAGAGAAGTTTGATAGATATCATCTAGAACATCACCAACTGTTAATTTTGATAGATTTCTATATTTAAGTTCAGTTGATACAAAATTTTCAAAAGTCTTTTTAACACGTGCACCATCTTCAGCAATGTCTACAAGATTTCCTACGTCATAAAGCTGCTTCATGATTTCCATGCTCATACTTGTCTCACCTTTGAAATAAGGTATACCTGTAGAATTGGGAGCATAAGCTGTTAATTTATCACCCAGTATATCTTCTATAGAAGGTACTTTAACTTGAATTGGATTTTTATCATCTGAAATGACAAACTTGGAGTTGATAGAAACCTCATTGATCTTAGTATATCCTACTTTTTCTAATAAAACATCTAGCAATATGCTTTCTTCAGCAGCTTGAGTTTTATGAATAGGTTGATAAAAGAACTTGTAATGTTTTTTATGAATGCTTGACAAATTTACACGTTTCTGAAGTTCGAATCTTGTAAAACCTTGTTCTTCGAGTAGTATCTCAAAAATCTCTTCCAAGTTATTAGGAACTTTTTCGATAATAATGTCAATATCTATAGAAAGCCTTTTTGAAGAATCAAGAATTAGCATTAAAGCTGTTCCTCCTTTAAATACAAAATCCAAATTTTGTTTCACCAATCCTTCCAATAGCATAAGGGCTCTAATAACCTTTTCCACTAAAATCTTGTCCGCCTTTCTATTTGCTGAAGACACTTTAGTTATCCAGTCAATATGTAGCGAACCTTTACTTATCATTTAATTAAATTATCGGCAACAAACTATACCTGCTGTCGATATTTAGATGTTTTATTTAAATAATTGTCTAGTTCATTTTTCTTCCTTCTTCTACTAGCATAGCGCAGCATTTTACTTTCATTAATTGTGTATTTTTCAAAAGCTTCATGAAATATTTGATTCATTTCTGACCCCTGTTGTGCATTAAATATTTTGGGATCACAAAATATGTCAACAAGTAATTTTTCTATTGTGACAGTCGGAATACCACGAACATGTTGAATTGGAGCTTCTGATACAAGTGATTTAACAATCCATGGCTCCTTATCATTGATCATATACCGTCTAATCAACTCCTCAGAAGGTTTCATATAAACAGAGTAGTTTCTGTCCTTCAAATAATAGAAAATACTTTCCATAGCATCTTTATCTACTTCGATTAACCGATAAAACCTGCCTGGTTGATGAAGCATGAATTCATTAAGGGTTGCAGTACTCCATAAACAAACTGTTAAAAATGGAAAATCTAATTTTATTTTTTTGTAAACTGAGATTAACTTACTTGATAATTCAGGAGTGTAGGCATCACCTTTACCAAAGGAAAACTTTCCTCTACCAATTCTATTTAATACACCTTCTTGCACAAGATTGTATATCCTCCAATTGACAGTAGTCTTTTTAACTTCTGGCTCAATAGTTCGATAGAATTCGAGCAAGTCAGAGATCGAAAATGTTATTTTTGATCGAAATTGATTCTTTAAACTGTCAATATAGAGTTTGTTTTGTACGATAGTTATACATTTTATTAGTCAAATGTATAAAACTATAATTTGGCATCAAAATATTATTGCTGCCAAAAATTAGTTTGGTTACTGAAAGATTATTTCAGCTATTTTGGTTTTTATAGGTGGATTTGCATATCGACAAAACAAAATGCGATAAAAATAATAGGTGATACCATAAAAAACTGGTGTCTAAGCCTTACACAAGTTAGTGTCTCGTGAAATGAAATATAACAAAAAAGCCCTGATTCGAAAATGATCGAATCAGGGCTTTAAATAATAATATTATGATTTTAGCTATGCTAACTGAGCATCAAGTTTTTGTGCTAAAACTCCTTTAGGTACTGCGCCTACTTGTTTATCAACTATTTCACCACCTTTAAACACCAACAAGGTAGGTATACTTCTGATGCCAAACTTAGCTGCTACTGTAGGATTTTCATCTACATTAACTTTCCCTATTACTGCTTTTCCTTCATAGTCTCCTGCCAATTCTTCCACCACTGGTCCAATCATTTTACATGGTCCACACCATTCTGCCCAAAAATCCACTAATATTGGCTGCTCTGAACCCATTACTTCTTCAAAGTTTGCATCCGTTATTTCTATTGTTTTTCCCATTTTTATATCTATTTAAAAATTCTTTATTCCTTTCTAACGCAAATATAATTTTTTTTGTTTCCCTAAGCAGGTAAGATCTCTATAATTATTGTTGATGGTAATATAGAAGACATTTATATCATGACTGATGTTACATTAATATGTTAACCTGTCGAAAATGTTATAGATTGTGAATGAGGTTTCGACAAGCCTGTCTGCCACAGGCAAGCTCAACCTGACAGCATTGAATAGTTTTGCGTAACATCAGATCATAACTTTATAGTCAATATTCTGCTTATTTAAACTATTAATCATTTCATTCGAGGGATTTACCTTATACTTTCTTGATAGCAAATCTACCGTCACATTTTCGGCTTTGTCTACAATTTTCACCTTTAGTGTACACTCCCCCTTATATTCATTACAAATATTATCAAGCTGCTCTACATAATCAGAGCTTAATTCGTCCAGATTAAAATATATTTCAAATCCTTTACTTTTTTTATCTCTCAAATCATTTAGCAACTCAATGGCTTGAATTTTAAATTCCAATCGTTGCTCTCCCCATTTTTGTTTTTCAACCCTTCCTGTAATAAACAAGTACCAATCTTGCATTAAGAATTCCTTAAACTTGAGGTAATCATCGCCAAATAAAAAGAAGGTGTGATTACCATTGTAATCTTCTAAAGTTAGTGTTCCAAAAGGCTTTCCTGTTTTGGTAGTACGATGAGCAAAAGTAGATACTATTCCACCTACTTTTACCACTCCTTTTTTCTGTAGTTCCTCAATATTACCAATGTCTGCCAATTGGGCATTACAAAAATGGTCTAATTCAAATTTAAAGTCATCTAAAGGGTGACCAGAAATATAAAGTCCAACTACTTCTTTTTCAATATTCAACTTTTCAAACTCACCATATGGCTCAATTTCTGGTGCTTTAGGTCGAGGTATTTCCTCTCCTGATGACCCTCCAAACAAAGAAGCTTGTGAGCTTTCTGCCTCTTGCTGCATTTTATTGGCATACCGTATAGACTTTTCTATTAACGTTTGCTCCCCTTCGGGTGCTACCAAATATTGTCTTCGGTGTATATCGGCAAAGCAATCGAAGCCTCCAGACATGGCAAGACTTTCAAATGTTTTTTTGTTTACTGCCCTTAAATTAACCCTTTCCGAAAAATTAAATATATCTGTAAACTTTCCGTTTTCCTCTCGCTCTTCAATAATCGCAGCTACTGCTGCCTCACCTGTACCTTTTATTGCTCCTAGTCCAAATCGAATATGTCCATCTTCATTTACAGTAAATTTAGTTTTAGATTCATTCACATCAGGGCCTAGTACATTTATTCCTGCACGATTACATTCTTCCATAAAGAAAGTAACCGATTTAATGTCATTCATATTATTACTCAACACCGAAGCCATATATTCGGCTGGATAATGAGCTTTTATATAGGCTGTTTGATAGGCTATCCACGCATAACATGTTGAGTGGGATTTATTAAAAGCATAAGCAGCAAAAGCTTCCCAATCCTTCCATATTTTTTCGAGTTTATCTTCAGGATGACCTTTTTCTTTTGCCTGACTAATAAATTTAGGCTTCAATTGATCGAGTAAAGCCATTATTTTTTTACCCATCGCTTTACGTAAAACATCGGCTTCACCTTTTGTGAATCCTGCTAATTTCTGTGAAAGCAACATTACCTGCTCCTGATATACCGTAATACCATACGTTTCTTTAAGGTATTCCTCCATATCGGGCAAGTCATAGCTTATTGGCTCATGCCCATGTTTTCGTTTAATAAAGGACGGAATATACTCCATTGGCCCAGGGCGATAGAGTGCATTCATGGCAATAAGGTCAGCAAAAACAGTTGGCTTCAGATCACGCATGTGCTTTTGCATACCTGGAGATTCATATTGGAAAATCCCTACTGTTTCGCCATGCTGAAACAGTTCATAGGTTTTTTCATCGTCTAGCGGAATCGTATCAGGGTCAATCTCTATTCCGTGCTTATCTTTTATTATTCGTACCGCATCCTTAATCAGGGTAAGGGTTTTTAATCCCAAAAAGTCCATCTTCAAAAGACCTGCGCTTTCTACCACTGAGTTATCGAACTGTGTGCACCACATATCGGAATCCTTGGCAGTAGCTACTGGCACAAAATTGGTGATATCGTCAGGGGTGATAATTACTCCACATGCATGAATTCCTGTGTTACGAACTGAACCCTCAAGAACCCTTGCTTGATTTAACACGTCAGCTTCTAAATCAGAACCTTCTGAAACCTCTATTAACTGATTGATTAAAGCTAAATCTTCACCTTTGTATTTCTCTTTCCTTTCCTTATCAGATAAAGCAAATATTTTCTTCATTGATGTGCCAGGTGTAGAAGGTATCAAATTGGAAATTCTACTCGTATCCTGCAATGAAAGCTCCATCACTCTACCCGTGTCTCGTACTGATGACTTCGCAGCCATAGTTCCATAAGTAATGATTTGAGCTACCTGATTAGATCCATATTTCTCAATCACATAATCCATCACTCTCCCTCGCCCTTCATCATCAAAGTCAATATCAATATCGGGCATTGACACCCTATCGGGATTAAGAAATCTCTCAAAAAGTAAATCGTAGGCTATTGGGTCAATATTAGTAATACCAGTGCAATAGGCTACTGCCGAACCTGCCGCTGATCCCCTGCCAGGGCCAACAGAAACTCCCATTTTACGAGCTGCAGCAATAAAATCCTGAACAATGAGGAAATATCCAGGGTATCCCGTTTTTCTTATTACTTCCAACTCAAAATCAAGACGTTCTTTTATTTCATCAGTAATCTCTTCGTAACGTTTTTTTGCCCCTTCGTAAGTTAGGTGGCGCAAGAAATTATTTTCTCCGATTTTTAGGACATCATCTTCATTATCTTGTTCATCTTGAAATTCTTTTGGAATATCAAATTTTGGTAAGAGAACATCTCGAGCTAATGTATATTCTTCTATTTTATCAGCTATCTCTTGCGTAGTTTCTATAGCCTCAGGTAAATCTGAAAACAGTTGCTTCATTTCGTCAGGAGACTTGATGTAATACTCCTCGTTAGGAAAACCAAAACGAAACTCTCGCCCTCTCTTGCCAATGTACTTTTTAGGCTTACTTACTGGGTCACTGTCCTTGACACATAATAAAACATCATGCGCTTCTGCATCCTTTTTCTCTGTATAATACGTGTTGTTCGATGCGAAATATTTTACATCATGCTTTTTTGCAAATTTTAACAATACCTCGTTTACCACGTTTTCCTCCTCTACCCCATGCCTATTTAATTCTACATAAAAATCATCTTCAAATTGTTCTTTCCACCACAAAAAAGCTTCTTCCGCTTGGGCTTCCCCTACATTTAAAATCAGATTGGGTACTTCGCCCCAAAGTCCACTGGTAGTAGCAATTAAATTATCTTTATGTTGAACAAGTATATCCTTATCAATACGGGGAACATAATACTTTCCTTCTACAAATGCTATAGAGGCCAGTTTAGCTAAGTTGTGATACCCTGCCTTGTTCTTTGCCAACAATACTATTTGATCTCCATTATTTTGTCTGGACTTATCATTTCTGTCTGGGCACACATAAAACTCACATCCCAAAATAGGTTTAATTTCTTCTTTTAATGCTGCTTTCACAAAGTGAAAGGCAGACATCATATTGCCATGATCGGTAAGAGCAATGGCCGACATATTTAATTTTTTCGCTGCACCTACCATTTCACTAATTTGAGAAGTGGCTTGTAACACAGAGTATTGCGAATGACAATGAAGATGCGTAAATGAGACATCTTCCAAATGCTCAATATCTGCATCGGTTTGTAGCACGTTATTAGCACTATCTTTAATTTCCTGAAGTGCATTGTCTTCATTAAAGTTGGCAGCAGCCAACTTAGGAGCTTCATACTTTACAGACTTAAAGTCTTTAATCTCAACAGGCACATAAACATCCTGATTGATTAGCCCGAAAAAACATCGTGCAGTTGCATCTACATCATAAGCAGCATCGTGGGCATCCGCAAAACCCTCTCCAAAAAGTTTTTTGTGTAATTCAGTTAATGTGGGCCATTTAAACTTCCCTCCTCTACCTCCTGGCAACGCACACCAGTCTGTGGAAACATCTTTGGTATCAATGGTAGCAAGCTTGGTTACCAATGGCTCTATATCTCCAAGACGAAAAAATTCACAACCAGTAACATTAATATCAAACTCAATGTTATGTCCTACATTATATTTTGTGCGTTTTAAGTCATGATGAAATTCTTCGAGTACAAACTTTAGATCATGACCATCTCTATTAGCACGTTCGGTAGTGATACCATGTACTTTGGCTACTGCAAAAGGAATATCAAAACCATCAGGTTTAATGATATAATTTTTATTTTCAAGTAGTTTACCTGTCTCGTCATGCAGTTGCCATGCCAACTGCACCATACGAGGCCAATTATCAATATGGGTATAATCCTGTTTCCAGTTCTTGGGAAGACCAGTGGTTTCAGTATCAAAAATTAAGTACATGTAGTGGTTGCAATTTGAGGGATGAAATTACTAATAATCGTTGAAATATTAGCCAACCATTTTTCATTTTCTTGATGGCATAGGTTATTCCAGTACTAATTCTGACAAAATGAAAACAGTTCAAAAATAACTCTAAAATTAAATAGGTTCATCTTATCTAAAACATGATCTACGTCATGTTTTTTGCATCTGTCACATCATAAAAATTGTTAATTATTACCTATACATTGCAAATAAAAACAAAATTATGATAGATATTGAAGAAAAAACTGTTGCTGAGGTAGTAGCACAAAATATTAAAACAGCTCATGTATTTAAAAAATATGGTATTGATTTTTGCTGCGGTGGAAATGTAGGGATAAAAGAAGTCTGTGATAAAAAACAAGTGAATTACACTAGCTTGAAAGATGAGTTACAACATGTGGATGATGTGCAATCTCGCGAGCAAGATTATAACCGTTGGGAGTTAGATTTTTTAACTGATTATATTATTAATACACACCACAGCTATGTTGAAGAGTCAATGCCAATAATGCTGCAATATGCTAACAAAGTAGCTAAAGTACATGGCAAACATGCTCCTGAAGTAGTAGAAATAAATAAATTAGTATCTGATATTGTTGAGGAACTGACTCAGCACATGAAAAAAGAAGAAGAAATACTTTTTCCATTAGTGAAGGACATGGTGAATATTATGAAAAATGGAGATAAAACAGTTTCATTCCACTGTGGATCTCTAAACAACCCCATACGTGTTATGGAAATAGAGCATGAAAATGCAGGTGATGTGTTTAAAAAAATAGCAGAGCTGTCTAACAACTACCAGCCACCTGAGTGGGCATGCAATACATACAGAGCTCTTTATGCTAAATTAGAAGAATTTGAACAAGATTTACATCAGCATATACACTTGGAAAACAATATATTATTCCCAAAAGCTGTTGTAATGGAAGAAGAAATGATTGCTAGATTTAACTAGGGTTAGTTCTCTGTTTTGAAAGAATCAATCCATTTTTCAGCAGCTTCCAAATCAGTAAACATGCGAGTAGGTTTTAATGGTTTGTTGAATCCCATAAAAAAATTAGCTAATACTTTACCCATAGGACTATCAGTAAGTAGTGCACATGCTGTGTACAATTTAATGTGTTCGGGATCTTTGGCATAAAAATTTCTAGCTTCAATACTTTGTGTATGCCCTTTTGGGTAGTATACAATAATTGGAATAGGTTGTTTTGATACTTCTTTCATATACTTACTAGACGCTTTTGCTTCCTCTATATTAATTACTGCATTTTCGGCTATCTGTATATACATAATTCCATTTTCTATCCATATAGTTTGTTGAGAAAAAGTAATGGGGTTAGAATCTTCTTTAGGTTTTATCATGCTTACTTTAATTATATGCCACTATTAATTATTAATTGATGTTGTTTATGATTTGTAAAAACATTCATGTTATTAACAACAAACAGTATTTTTTTGCTTTTTAAAAACTTTTTTGACTAATGTTAATGTTTTGCTCAACCCCAATCACAATACGTAAAATAGCTAAAGTAATTGAGAAATTATAAAACATCACGTCATATATTTTTAGGTTTTGAGAAATTATATAGCCAATGCCGTGGAATATTTATTTTTTGCTAGCACAAAAGCACTTTGCACGTTACCTATATTTATATTTACCGAGAGTTTAGTAAAAATGAACCTTTCATAAGCCTCCATATCTTTTAAAATGACTTTTAATAAAAAATCAAAATTACCAGCTATGTGGTAACATTCTTGCACCTCATGATGACCATTCATTTCTTTAGCAAAGTTATCGAGATAGGATCGCGTATGATTTTTAATTGAAATAGAAACAAACACAATTAGATTTTTATCTATCTTTTTCTGATTTACTAATGCTACGTATTTATCAATTACTCCTTCGCGTTCCAAGCGTTTAACACGCTCAAAAACTGGAGTAGTAGTAAGGTTAAGTTGCTCAGCAAGTGCTTTAGTCGTCATTCGACCATCTTTTTGCAACATGTCTAATATTTTAACATCTGTAGTATCTAATGAGATATTCATAGAATTATTTTCTATTAAATAAGATTAAATATAATAATATCAGAAATATATTCTTTATATGTATCAAATATATAACAAACACTCTATTTTAATACAGTTATATAGAAAATATACTAAATCATATTTATTGAAAATTATTTTTGTAATTGATATGGCTAGGCTTGATGATTTGGAAAGCCAATGCACCTATCTCTAAAACTTCTTTCAAAATCCTATTAAAATAGTTAATTTAAAGTATAAACATAGCATCATGCCGAGATATCATCAATTAGGTAAGATTCCTCATAAAAGACATACTACATTTAGAAAGAAGGATGGCGAGCTGTATCAGGAAGAACTATTTGGAACGGTTGGTTTTTCGGGAATGTCCTCATTAATATACCATTTAAATCCTCCAACAGTAGTAAATGAAATAACCAAAATTGGTTCAGTAGCTCCAATAATTTCGTGTGAAAAAAACATGAAGGCATTAAGTTTTAAGGGGTTTTCACTTAAACCTGAAAAGGATTTTCTAAACAGTAGAAAAACGCTTTTTGTAAATAATAATTTACACATTGGTTTAGCAGCACCAAAAACATTTTCTAAAAACTATTTCTACAAAAATGGAGATGCGGATGAAATGCTATTTGTTCATGTTGGTTCAGGCACTCTAAAAACAATGTATGGGAATATTGAATTCCAGTATGGCGATTACTTAATCATTCCCAGAGGTACTATTTATCAAATTGATTTTAAGACGGAAAACAATAGACTCCTTTTTGTTGAGTCATTTGATCCAATTTATACTCCGAGTAAGTATAGAAATAATTTTGGGCAGTTTTTGGAGCATGCCCCATTTTGCGAAAGAGATTTTAGGTTGCCACAAAACTTAACAACGCATGATGAGAAAGGAGACTTTAAAATCATGATTAAAAAGCAAGGTGTAATGTGGGAATATATTTATGATAATCATCCTTTTGATGTGATAGGTTGGGATGGATTTAATTACCCTTATGCATTTTCTATTCATGATTTTGAACCTATTACCGGGAAAATACATATGCCACCTCCAATTCATCAAACATTCGAAGCCTCAGGTTTTGTGGTATGTTCTTTTGTTCCAAGAATGTACGACTATCATCCAGATTCAATTCCTGCTCCATATCATCATAGTAATGTGGATTCTGATGAACTACTGTATTATGTGGATGGTGACTTTATGAGTAGAAATAATATTGAAAAAGGACAAATTACACTACATCCTGGTGGTGTGCCACATGGACCACATCCAGGAGCAATTGAGA
>Ga0224506_10000389_pt1 | contig 39343 bp, 35 predicted proteins | sample SF_Jan12_sed_USG_2_FD_169108 | JGI IMG/M metagenome (GOLD analysis project Ga0224506, IMG submission 169108) | Sediment microbial communities from San Francisco Bay, California, United States - SF_Jan12_sed_USGS_8_1 | ecosystem: Environmental > Aquatic > Marine > Sediment | place: USA... | reverse complement strand
GGTGGTTTTACCGCTGTACATCAGTTTACTCATATCGGTGAACATAGCTTCTCTGGCCTGGGTACGATTGTTAACCGGGATATACCGCCATATATCATCGTTGCCGGTAATCATGCGCAGGCATATGGTCTGAATAAAAACGGATTGAAACGCCGCGGTTTTGAATCCGATGTGATTCGTGGTCTGCATAAGACGTTTAAGCTGCTGGTTAAAGGCCATAAAAAGCGTGCAGAGATTCAGGCAGAAGTTGATGAACTTTGTCAGCAGTTTGAAGAAGTTAAAAAGATGGTGGCTTTTATTGATGCCAGTGAACGCGGGATTGTTCGTTAATGACAGCTTAGTCAGAAGGTTTCCAGCTTATAAACTTCATAAGCTGGTTCTTCATACGGGTGTGATGCTTTTAATGCCAGAATTGCGGTTTTTATATTTGTACTGTCACAAACAAGTTCAACTTTAAATTCATCGACAATCTCAAGCCTGTTTTGCTCACCAATAAACGGCTGGCTATTACTCAGTGGTCTGAATTGTCCCTGTCCCGAACATTGCCAGCTGCAATGGTCATAATTGCCTATTTTACCTGCGCCGCTATTAAAGAGGGCTTTTTTAACCGTCTCGGCATGCTCGACGGGTACAAAAAAACATATTTTATACATTTGATAAAACTCCTTAAAAAACCTTGTTTTTTGGTGGTTTAGCAGCAGCAATAAATATTGCATAATGAACGTACTAATTCGAATACGATCAGATCGATATGATGATAGCATCCAGATCAACACATGACTAAATGGATTGCTTGAAATACACCGGCTTGAACATACATTTAACGTATTCATTTGTATTTTTTAAAACTAATTTTCAGGAAATAATAATGAGTGGTATTCAGTTATCTGATGCATTAATAGAAGATGTTAAAAAAGCCATTAAGCAGCATGACTACACAGCAGGCGATGACATGGTTGCTGTTCAGTATATGGCAGCATCTATCGGTTACTTTATGTCGGCCTTACCGGATGGTCAGTTCGATAAAAAGCAGGTGTTGTCACAACTGGCGGAGTTTAGTCTTCAGGTATTTGATCAGATGGAAGCTGATAAGAAACCAAAAGAAGAAGCATATGGCGTCTGGAAGCCCGGCAGCTGATTATTATGGATAAAGCATTCTGGCTAGATCGCTGGGAAAATCAAAAGATCGGTTTTCATCAGGATGAAATTAACCCTTATCTAATTAAACACTGGCCCTCTATCGAGCCTGCTAGCGGTAGCCGGGTATTTGTTCCACTTTGTGGAAAATCCATGGATTTATTGTGGCTTGCTGAGCAGGGCTATGAAGTGACGGGTGTTGAGGTCAGCCAGGCGGCGGTGGAGGCATTTTTTCAGGAGCACTCATTAACGTATCAAATGACGACTAACGCTAAGCTTAATGTCTATCAGAGCGGCAATATAACCCTCTATCAGGGAGATTTCTTTGATCTGAGGGCCGCTGATCTGGGTCCTGTTTCCGTTGTGTTTGATCGTGCCTCACTGATTGCTTTACCTGCTACAATGAGAGCGGCCTATTGCCAGCAGCTGAGTGCACTGGCGCCCGCTGCCAGCCTGTTACTGGTGTGTATGGAATATGATCAGGATGCGATGCAGGGGCCTCCTTTTTCAGTAACAGAGTCAGAAGTTAATCAATATTTTGCCAAATTTTACCGGATTAATGTTCTGCAGGAGGCCGATCTGTTGTCTTCCTCTCCGCAGTTTTCAGCACGCGGTTTGCAAAGCATGAATGAGAAAGTCTACCAAATATCCCCTTTAACCTGATTATCAGGAATATGTCCAAAGATGACTAATAAAACAGATTCACATCCCGCTTTCAGAAGTATGGGTATGCAAACTATTGAGTCGCTGAACCTCAGCGTGGAACAGTATGAGCATATCAAAACAGGTGCAATGCATTATCATTTGAATACAGATAATGACGAGAATGTTTTCCTGGTTGCACTCAGAACAGTGCCAATGGATTCACGAGGGGTTGCCCATATTCTTGAACATACAGCGCTTTGCGGCAGTGAGCATTACCCGGTTCGCGACCCTTTTTTTATGATGATTCGGCGTTCTTTAAATACCTTTATGAATGCTTTCACCAGTAGTGACTGGACGGCTTATCCGTTTGCCAGTAAAAACCGCAAAGACTTTGATAACCTGCTGGCTGTTTATCTTGATGCGGTCTTTTTCTCACGCTTACATGAGCTGGATTTTCAGCAGGAAGGCCATCGGGTAGAGTTTGAAAAAGCCGATGATCCGTCAACGGATCTTGTGTATAAAGGCGTTGTATACAATGAAATGAAAGGCGCCATGAGCTCGCCTGTTAGTCAGTTATGGCAACTTTTCACAAAGTATTTATTTCCAAACAGTACCTATCACTATAACAGCGGCGGCGAGCCTGATCATATCCCTGACCTGACTTATGATGACTTAAAAAACTTTTATAAAAAACATTACCATCCGTCAAATGCTATTTTCATGACCTATGGCAATATATCGGCCAGTGAACATCAGGCTGTATTTGAAAAAAATGCCTTATCTCAGTTTGAAAAACTGGATGAAGAAATAAAAGTAGCCGATGAGAAAAGGTATTATTCACCGCTGATAATTGAAGAGAGCTATGCGCTGGACAAGGAAGAAATTAACGCCTCTGCTCAGGGAAAAACCCATCATGTAATGGGCTGGTTGCTGGGTAAAAGTATGGATTTATATGACATGCTGAGTGCACATATTTTATCGGACGTATTACTGGATAACAGCTCATCACCGTTAATGCATGCACTGGAAACCAGTGATATTGCCAGTTCACCGTCAGCGCTTTGCGGGCTTGAAGACTCTAACCGTGAAATGTGCTTTATGTGTGGTGTTGAAGGCAGTCAGCCTGAGCACGCTGAAAAATTTGAAAAAATGGTGCTGGATGTTTTAAATGATGTTGCCAGCAATGGTATCGAACAGTCACAAGTTGAAGCGGTGCTTCATCAGTTAGAACTCAGCCAGCGTGAAATCGGTGGTGACGGTTATCCTTACGGCTTACAGCTGATACTGGCCGGTTTGTCGGCAGCAACGCATCGCGGTAATCCGATTGATGTTTTAAATCTTGACCCGGTTCTTGCGCAGTTACGTGAAGATATCAAGCAGCCTGACTTTGTTAAAAACCTTGTTAAAAATTTATTATTAAACAATCCGCATCGTATTCGTCTGACACTGAAACCCGACGCTGAGCTGGCATCACACCGGGATGCTGCTGAAAAGCAACGCCTGGCTGAAATGAAAAAACATCTGAGTGAAGCTGAGATTCAGAAAATCATTTCTACCGCAGAGGATTTAGCAGCAAGACAACAGGAAGAAGATGATCCAGATGTGCTGCCTAAAGTAGGGCTTGAAGATGTACCTGCCAGGATGTCGATTGCTGAAGGAAAATTAGTTGAAACGGCTGGGCAGACGGTTAGTTTCTATGAGCAGGGCACGAATGGCATTGCCTATCAGCAATTGATAGTCGATATGCCTGCCTTATCCGATGAGTTGCTTGCTGTGTTGCCTTACTACAGTTCAATTATTACTGAATTAGGCTGTGACGGAAAATCATATATGCAGACCCAGGCCTGGCAGGCGGCTGTTTCAGGTGGCGTATCGGCTTATTACAGTATGCGTGGACAGGTCGATGATGAGCAAAAAGTGAAGGCCTATTTTGTGCTTTCGGGTAAGGCTCTGGTCAGCAAACATGCTGAGCTGACTGAATTAATGCATAAAACCATTGATGCCGTTTCCTTCGATGAAAAAAATCGTATCAGAGAACTGATCGCGCAGAAACGAGCCGGTATGGAACAAAGTGTTACCGGTAGCGGCCACAGCCTGGCCATGGCCGCGGCCTCAAGCTTAATGAGCCCGGTTGCCAAGTTATCAAACAGCCTGAGCGGTCTGCAGGGTATTGTTAGCATTAAACAACTGGACTCAGCACTCGATAATGATGCCGATCTGAATGCACTGGTCGAAAAGTTTAAGCAGTTACATGCACTGATTGTGTCTGCACCTCGCCAGCACCTATTAATTGCAGACAGTGAGTCGCAAGATGCATTAGTCAATGACGTGGCTAACACATGGCTAGCCAATAAAACCGACCACTTTAGTGCTTTCAGTGTGCCGGCAGTGTGTGACAACGTTAAGCAAATGTGGGTAACCAGTACTCAGGTTAACTTTTGCTCAAAAGCTTTCAAGACGGTGCCAGCCGGTCACCCGGATGCAGCCGCATTATCGGTGCTGGGTGGTTTTATGCGTAATGGTTTTTTACATACGCATCTCCGTGAAAATGGCGGTGCCTATGGTGGTGGTGCCAGCCAGGATTCGACGACCGGTGCTTTTCGTTTTTATTCCTATAGAGACCCCCGTTTGCTAGCAACGCTTGAGGATTTTGATAAGTCGGTCGACTGGGTGATAGAGGGCAAGCACGATGAAAGACTGCTGGAGGAAGCCATTCTGGGTGTTATCGGCAGCATGGATAAGCCGGGCTCACCGGCAGGCGAGGCAAAACAGGCGTTTCACAATAACCTGTATGGGCGAACGGTTGCTCAGCGGCAAGCGTATCGAGAGCGTATTCTCAGTGTGACGATGGATGATTTGAAACGAGTCGCTAAAAGCTACCTGAAAACGCAGCAGCACTCCACGGCTGTGATTACCAACGCTTCAAGTTATGAGCAAACAGGTGATCTCGGTATGGCGGTGTTTCATTTATAAGGCATGTACGGGTCGTGTAAGCTGACGGTGACAGGGTTTTGTGTTTATCAGGCCCTGTCTGCGGCCTGGCCTATGCCCGGTGAGGTTTTTTCAGGTACTTGAGTGACTTCATTTCTTCTAAGCGGGAAACAGTGCGCTCAAACTCAAACAGCATGTTCTCACCCTGATAGAGCGATTCAGGCGGGCCTGCTGCACTGATAATGATCTTCACATTGCGGTCATAAAACTCATCCATTAACTGAATGAATCGTTTGGTTTTATCGGCATTTTTCTCCGTCAGGAAAGGAATGTCGGTGATAAAAACGGTATGGAAAATTTTTGCCAGTTCAATATAGTCGGCAACGGCTCTCGGGCTGTTGAAAATATCATCAAAGATAAACCAGGCGACATCGTCAGCCAGCTTATAGACAGGCAGTGAGCGGTGATTGATATATAACTCGGTATGTGTTTTGGGTGCGCAGGGGCTGAGTTTAATAAAATAATCTTCAAGTTTTTTCTGGTTTTCAGCATCTAAGGGGTAGTTATACAGTTCCGAGCTTTGAATGGCGTTTAGCCTGTGGTCGGTGCCATCATCGATTTTTACACAGTGACAGTGATGTTTGATCAGCTCAATGGCGGGAATGAAGCGCTCGCGCTGTAAACCGTCTTTATATAAATCATCGGCTTCAAGGTTAGATGTAAAAACCAGTGTGACACCATTTTTCAGTAATTCCTGAAGCAGTCCGTAAAGAATCATGGCATCTGTAATATCAGACACATGAAACTCATCCAGACACAGTAACTGATATTCTTTGGAAAATTTTCTGGCAATCAGTGCCAGCGGCTTTTTTTGCCCTTTGTATTGCTCAAGCTGCTCATGTATTTCGTGGATATAACGATGAAAGTGCTGGCGATATTTATTTTGTATATCGAGGCTGTCGTAAAATAAATCCATCATCCAGGTTTTGCCACGACCTACGCCGCCCCATAAATAGAGGCCTTTTACGGGCCTGGGCTTAAATATCAGGCGTTTGACAAAGCGGCTTAAAAAGCCAGGACTGGCCTTGTTGACCTGCAGGTAGAGTGCATTAAAAGCGGTAATTACTTTTTCCTGGCCTCGGTCATGGCTAAGTTCATTGGCGGCTAAAAGCTGTTGGTAACGTGCTAGCGGGGTCATTAAGGTATCTTGTTTGTTTTAATGGGCTATTATAATACGTAAATAATTTTTAGCAGCTTATCAATTAAATTCTCACACAGTTTTATCGGTCTTATCGGCCTTGTCTGGACTACCACCAGTGGTTTTATAGTCGCACCGGCTTGTAGATACTGATTGAGGCATAAATGAGATTTTGGTATGATAAGGTCTTTCTGCGACAACTCTGTTGCCATTTCTGAGAAATAGAATTCTTAATGACTCGATTTATATTTATAACCGGCGGCGTGGTCTCTTCCTTAGGTAAGGGTATTGCATCAGCGTCGCTGGGTGCCATTCTTGAGGCACGCGGTTTAAAAATCCAGATGCTTAAATTAGACCCTTATATCAATGTTGATCCAGGCACCATGAGCCCGTTTCAGCATGGTGAAGTTTTTGTGACCGAAGACGGTGCAGAAACAGATCTCGATCTGGGACACTATGAGCGTTATGTCCACTGTAAAACCGGTAAAATGAGTAATTTTACTGCCGGTCAGGTCTATGAGACGGTTATCCGCAAAGAGCGACGCGGTGACTATAACGGTGGCACCGTCCAGATCATTCCGCATATCACTGATCAGATAAAAGCAAATGTGATAGAAGGCGCGGGTGATGCTGACGTTGCGCTGGTTGAAATCGGCGGAACAGTAGGTGATATCGAGTCACTGCCATTTATCGAAGCGATTCGTCAAATGGGTGTTGAAATGGGGCATGATCGCGCCTTGTTTATACACCTGACACTGGTGCCTTACATTGCCTCTGCCGGTGAAATTAAAACCAAGCCGACACAGCACTCGGTTAAAGAATTACGTTCTATCGGTATTCAGCCGGATATTCTGTTGTGTCGTTCAGAGCAACTGATCGAAGAAGCAGAACGTAAAAAGATTGCTTTGTTCACCAATGTGGAAGAAAAAGCCGTTATTTCAGCCATCGATATGGATCATATCTACAAGATTCCACAGTGGTTGCATGATCAGGGGCTGGATGAAATTGTCTGTAAAAAACTGCACCTGGATGTAAAACCGGCCGATTTGAGTGAGTGGGCTGCTGTTGTTGAAGCACTAGAACACCCCGAGTCTGAAGTGACTATTGGTATGGTGGGTAAATATGTTGAGCATACCGAATCATACAAGTCGCTGAATGAGTCGCTATTTCATGCCGGTATCAAAAACCGTGTAAAGGTTAAAATCCGCTACATTGATTCCGAAAACCTTGAGAACGGTGACTTCTCAGAACTAAAAGGTCTGGATGCCATTCAGGTGCCGGGTGGTTTTGGTAGCCGTGGTGTTGAAGGTAAGATTCTGGCCATCCAATATGCACGTGAAAACAAGATTCCGTATCTTGGTATCTGTTTGGGCATGCAAATGGCGGTTGTTGAATTTGCACGAAATGTGACCGGCCTGGCCGGTGCTAATAGTACTGAGTTTAATGAAAACACTAAAAGCCCTGTGATTGGCTTAATTACAGAGTGGCAGCAGCAAGATGGCACGGTTGAAAAACGTGATGCCAATTCTGATCTGGGCGGCACCATGCGCCTTGGTGGCCAGAGTTGTCATCTGGCTGAGGGCTCACATTCCAGAGCGATCTATGGCGCTGACAATATCGTTGAACGTCATCGTCATCGTTATGAGTTTAACAATCAGTTTGAAAAAACGCTGACAGATGCCGGGCTGGTTATTTCCGGTAAGTCGGCTGACGGCTCACTGGTTGAAATGGTAGAGCTTGCTGACCACCCATGGTTTATTGCCTGTCAGTTCCACCCTGAATTTACGTCTAACCCGCGCGATGGTCATCCATTGTTTACCAGTTATATTAAAGCGGCAATGAGCTATCGTGATAGCAGTGCTAAAGAGGCAGTCTGATGGATTTATGTGGTTTCAAGGCGGGTTTAGACCAGCCCTTCTTTTTGATTGCAGGCCCGTGTGTTATTGAAAGTGAAAAGATGGCGATGGAAACATCAGCGGAACTCAAACGTATTGCCGAAAAGTTAGGCATTCCGTTTATTTATAAGTCATCTTTTGACAAGGCCAATCGTTCTTCAATGGACAGCTTTCGCGGGCTGGGTATTGAAGAAGGTTTACGTATACTGCAAAAAGTAAAAGACGAAATTGGTGTGCCGGTGTTAACCGATGTGCATGAAGATACACCAATGGACCAGGTTGCTGAAGTGGTTGATGTGTTACAGACACCGGCTTTTTTATGTCGTCAGACCAACTTTATTTTAAAAGTAGCCGCTACGGGTAAGCCTGTTAATATCAAAAAAGGTCAGTTTTTAGCACCATGGGATATGAAAAACGTAGTTGATAAAGCACTGACTACAGGTAATAAAAATATCATGGTGTGTGACCGGGGCGTGTCTTTTGGTTATAACAATCTGGTTTCAGATATGCGTTCAATGGCGGTGATGCGTGACACGGGCTGTCCGGTGGTTTTTGATGCTACCCATTCGGTTCAGTTACCGGGTGGTCAGGGCAGTGTTTCAGGTGGCCAGCGTGAACATGTGCCTGTGCTGGCACGTGCAGCAGTAGCGGCTGGCTTGTCCGGTGTCTTTATGGAAACGCATCCGAATCCTGCCGAGGCATTAAGCGACGGGCCGAATGCCTGGCCACTGGATAAAATGGAGTCGTTATTATCCATGATGAAACGAATTGATGATGTCGTAAAGTCACAGCCATTTGAAGAATCACTATTGTAAGTATGTCACAGGGGTGACATATATAAACGGTATACTCGTACCGTTTAGTTAAATGTAAGCTATGAAAGCAAGCGGAGAAAAAATGTCCACAATATCAGAAATACACGGTCGTGAAATTATCGACTCTCGCGGTAACCCAACAGTTGAAGCAGAAGTCACGCTTTCATCTGGAACTATCGGGCGTGCTGCGGTCCCATCCGGCGCATCTACCGGTGAGCGTGAAGCAATTGAATTACGCGATGGTGACAAAGACCGTTATTTAGGTAAAGGCGTATTAAAGGCTGTTGCAAATGTAAATGGTGCTATTCGTGACGCACTGATTGGCTTTGATATTAATGATCAGGCTGCCATTGATAAAAAAATGTTAGAACTTGATGGTACTGATTTTAAATCAAACCTGGGTGCAAATTCTTTGCTGGCTGTTTCACTCGCATCAGCTCATGCTGCAGCAATTGATGCGGGCAAGCCATTGTTTGAAAATCTGGGCAAGGGTCAGGGTGTGACATTACCGGTTCCGATGATGAATATCATCAATGGCGGTGAGCATGCTGATAACAGCGTTGATATGCAGGAATTCATGATTCTGCCAGTTGGTGCGCCAAGCTTTAAAGAAGCATTGCGCTACGGTGCAGAAGTTTTCCATACACTGAAAGGTGTGCTGGCATCACGCGGACTGAATACAGCGGTTGGCGATGAGGGTGGTTTCGCTCCGGATCTGTCTTCAAACGAAGAAGCGATCGAAGTGATTTTAGAAGCGATCGAAAAAGCCGGTTATGTGGCAGGTAAAGATATTTATCTGGGGCTTGATTGTGCCAGTTCAGAATTTTATAAAAACGGTAAATATGATCTGGCTTCTGAAGGTAAAATATTCACGTCAGAAGAGTTTGTTGATTATCTCGCTGACTGGGTTAATCGTTATCCCATCATCACAATCGAAGACGGTCTGGCTGAAAACGACTGGGCAGGCTGGAAAGTGCTGACTGAAAAACTGGGTGATAAAGTTCAGTTGGTTGGAGATGATTTGTTTGTAACCAATACTGCTATTTTTAAAGAGGGTATTGATAAAGGCATCGCTAATTCAATCCTGATCAAGTTTAACCAGATCGGGACGCTGACTGAAACCTTAAATGCGATTCAGATGGCGCATGACAATGGTTATACGGCAGTTGTTTCTCATCGTTCAGGCGAAACCGAAGACAACACAATAGCAGACCTGAGCGTGGCGACAAACGCCGGCCAGATTAAAACCGGCTCATTATCGCGCTCGGATCGTCTGGCGAAGTACAATCAGTTATTACGCATTGAAGAAACACTGGGTGATAAAGCGGTTTATGCCGGCATGAGCGCATTTAAACGCCTGAGTTAAATCATTTGTGAAAATCATCATCACCATACTCGTTGTTTTATTACTGTATTTTCAGTTTAAACTCTGGGTAGGTGATGGCGGTATTCCGGATGTCATGCATGTTCAGAATGAAGTAGATAACGCGAAAATTGAAGAAAAAAAGTTGCAGGAACGTAATAAGGCGCTTGCAGCTGAAGTCCATGACCTGAAACAGGGGCTTGAAGCCATTGAAGAACGCGCGCGTAATGAACTGGGTATGATCAAAAAAGATGAAACTTTTTATCAAATTATAAAACCAGCCGATACAGGAAATCCTCCTTTACAGTCACCATCACAACAGTGAGATGGATGTGGCAATCGCTTTAATTAAAACAAAATGAATAACAAACCAGTCAATTATTGGGCTGTCGTGCCTGCTGCCGGTGTCGGAAAACGCATGGACAGTGATGTCCCTAAACAATATTTAAAACTGCGTGATAAAACCGTGATCGAGCATAGTTGTCAGCGTTTGCTAGCACATGAAAAGATTAGCGGAATCGTTATTGCTCTGAATGATAATGATGAGTACTGGTCAGGTATAAAGCTCAATACCGATAAACCCGTTATCCGCGTAAGCGGAGGTGAGGAGCGCTGCTATTCGGTACTGAATGCACTTAATGAGTTAGCAAGAATGAGTGATGCAGCGACATTGAATGTGCAGCAACATGACTGGGTGCTGGTGCATGATGCGGCCCGTCCCTGTGTGCGCCATTCTGATATTGATGTGCTGATTGACAGTTTAAGTCATCATGCTGTCGGCGGGTTGCTGGCCTTACCGGTAAGGGATACGATGAAGCGCCAGCGCTCTGATCAGACAGTTGAAGATACGGTAGAGCGGAGCGGACTATGGCATGCGCTGACACCGCAAATGTTTACTTTAGAAATGTTGCGTCAGGCAATGACCGATGCAATTGAATCCGGCTTTCTCATTACAGATGAATCATCTGCGATTGAGTACATGGGGCTGCATCCGTTGCTGCTGGAAGGCTATGAGGACAATATTAAAATTACCAGGCAAGCTGATTTAAAGTTAGCTGAAATGTATCTGAAGGCGCAGGAAAATGAGTAGTGTCGTTCCGTTTAGAATCGGTCATGGTTTTGATGTGCATGCATTTGAGGATGGTGACCATATCGTAATGGCTGGCGTATCAATTCCATACCATCAACAATTTAAAGCTCATTCAGACGGTGATGTGTTAATACATGCCGTCTGCGATGCACTTTTAGGCGCGGCTGCATTAGGTGACATCGGACAGCATTTTCCTGATACCGATAAAAAATATGAGAATATTGACAGCCGAAAATTACTCTCCGGTGTTATTGGCTTACTGAAAGAACAAAATTATCAGCTAGGAAATCTGGATATAACGATTGTTGCTCAGGCACCTAAAATGTCTGAGCATATAAGCCGGATGAGAAATAATCTGGCAGAAGATTTTTCAGTTCCTGTACAACAAATTAATGTCAAGGCAACCACAACTGAGCGATTAGGTTATACCGGCAGAGAAGAGGGTATTGCTGTGCATGCGGTTGCGTTGATAGTGCTGTCTGGCTGCTGATTGCAGAAAGCGGCTTTTAATTTTCACAGAGTTGTTTTAGATGATTATTTATATTCATGGGTTTAATAGTTCACCCGCTTCTCATAAAGCACAGCTTTTATTAAATCACTTTAAAGAGCGCGGACGTGAAGATGAAATTCTTATACCGACTCTTTCGGCGATACCCGCTGATGCAATAGCTAAGCTGAAATCACTGGTAGAACAAAATCTGTCTAAAAATATTGCGTTAGTTGGCAGTTCTCTCGGCGGTTATTATGCCATCTGGCTGGCTGAACATTATGATCTGTCAGCTGTTTTAGTCAATCCTGCTGTAAAACCCTATGAGTTGCTCGGTGACTATCTTGGGAAAAATATCAATTATTACAGTGGTGAAGAATATGAGCTCAGACCTGAACACATTGACCAATTAATAGCGCTGGATATTGAACGCATTACCAAACCTCAGCGCTATCTGCTAATGTTACAAACAGCAGATGAAGTACTCGATTATCGTCAGGCAGAGATGAAATTTTGCTCTTCACCGCAGATAATCGAAGAAGGTGGGGATCATAGTTTTAGTACTTTTGACCGTCATATTGACACGATTATCGGCTTTTTTAATGACTCAGTTAAGCCGGCTGTTTCTGGCTGAATAGTTTCTTGTTTATAAGACCGGTCTTGATTAATTATTACAAGTTACTGCCTGAGACGTTACAATAACGTGACAACAGATAAAGGTAATGTGGAATGCCGACAAAAAAACCGATAATTGATAAAGATAAACTGGATAAGGTAGTAGCCGATGCCATCAAAAACAGGCAGAGTCGTGAACAGGACTATCGCGCCAAGGCTTTAAAACTATATCCCTGGATTTGTGGTCGTTGTGAAAGAGAGTTTGAACGAATCAACTTGTCTGAATTAACCGTACATCACAGAAATCATAACCACGATGATAATCCTGAGGACGGCAGTAACTGGGAATTGTTATGTGTCTACTGTCATGAAAATGAACATTCCCGCTTCGCTGATCTGATCAGAGGGGAAGGCTATTCATTAACCAGTGAAAGCAGAGTTAAGGAAGCCACATCTAATCCATTTGCAGATCTTAAAGCAATGATGAAAAATAAATAACGAGACAGAATTATTATGACGCTTGGACCTGTGATGATTGATTTGATAGGCACAGAAATTACGCCTGTTGAACGTGACATGCTACTGCATCCGAACACCGGTGGAGTGATTCTTTTTACCAGAAACTTTGAGTCAATCGAGCAGCTGGAGTCACTCACACAAGAGATTCACTCGTTACGACACCCTCATTTATTAATTGCTGTTGATCACGAGGGTGGACGTGTACAGCGTTTTCATGACGGCTTTACCCGGCTGCCGGCAATGGCAATATTCGGCCGTTTATATAAAAGCAATAAAGATAAGGCTAAACAGCTCGCAGAGAAAACAGGCTGGCTGATGGCGGCAGAATGTCTGGCGGCTGGCATCGACTTTAGTTTTGCTCCGGTACTTGATTTAGGTCATGGTATCAGTGGTGTGATTGGTGACCGTGCATTTGATACATCAGCTGATGTTATTACAATACTGGCGCATGAATTTATGCGAGGTATGAAAAGAGCAGGAATGGCTGCAACGGGTAAACATTTTCCAGGTCATGGTTCTGTTAAAGAAGACTCTCATGTCGGACATCCTGTTGACCGGCGTTCACTGGCTGATATTATGATGGATGACTCTGTGCCTTTTGAACGAATGATTAGTTATGGTCTGGCAGCTGTGATGCCGGCCCATGTTGTTTACCCGCAGGTTGATGATAAACCAGCCGGCTATTCCGAGCGCTGGTTAAAGGATATTCTGCGTAAGCAATTACATTTTGAAGGCGCAATTTTCAGTGATGATTTGAGTATGCAAGCGGCGGCACCAGCCGGTAGTTTTACAGACAGAGCCAGGGCGGCACTGGATGCCGGTTGTGATATGGTTCTGGTTTGCAATCACAGCGCAGAAGCGAAGCAGGTCTTAAACGGGCTGGGTGATTATAATAATCCGGCTTCAGCGATTAGGCTTATTCGTATGCACGGACATAAGCACTATAGCAGAGCTCAGTTACACGCAAATAAAGAGTGGCAGGAAACGGCTGCATTAATTGCCCCGTTAACTGATTCACCGCTCCTTGAACTGGATGTTTAAATGATGAACGAATTGTGGGCAGATATCATATCCTGGACTGTTAATGGTGACACATGGATCATTTATGTGTTTTTAATTGTTACCGCATCGCTGACTGTTAACTTTGTACAGAAAAGATTCTTAAACAGGTTGCACCAGCGTTTCCTGAAAACTAACAATCCCTGGGATGATGCTTTAGTACTTGCGGCGCAAAGACCGCTGACCTGGATGATCTGGCTGCTGGGTTTGAAACTGGCTGTTGATGTTATTCAGTATGATAATAAGTCACCGGTGTTTGAGGTCATCGAGCCGCTACAATTCGTTGCGGCCATCCTTATTCTGACACTTTTTCTGTTGGGGTTAATACGACAAATAGAAACGGTCTTTAAGAAAAAGGAGGATAAGCAGGGTAAGAAAAAATATGAAGCCGCCACTGTTGAGGCTGTCAGTAAATTACTGAGAGCATCGGCGATTATTACCGGTGTACTGGTTGCTTTGCAAACACTTGGTTTCAGTATTTCCGGTGTACTTGCATTTGGCGGTATTGGTGGCGTTGCTATTGGTTTTGCGGCAAAAGATTTGCTGGCCAACTTTTTTGGTGGCTTAATTATATATCTGGACAGACCTTTTGCTGTCGGTGACTGGATTCGTTCAAGTGACCGGGAGATTGAAGGCGTTGTTGAAACGATTGGCTGGCGTTTAACAACAATAAGAACGTTTGATAAACGGCCCTTGTATATACCGAACTCTATATTTTCTAGTATTGCTGTTGAGAATCCTTCGCGGATGTCTAACAGACGTATCTATGAAACGATTGGCATACGCTATGAAGACAGCCATAAAATACCGGCTATCATTGATAGTGTTCGGAGCATGCTGCAACAGCATGATGAGATAGATACTAAACAAACTCTGATTGTAAATTTTAATAAATTTGCACCGTCATCACTGGATTTCTTTATTTATACGTTTACTAAAACGACCGACTGGGTTACCTACCATAAAATAAAGCAGGCTGTGTTGTTAGATGTACTTGAAATAATTGAACAGCACGGTGCAGAAGTCGCCTTTCCTACATCAACGCTACATATTGACTCGCATATTTCTGAGCCCGTACTATAAAGTAACTGACACTGTTAATAAGGTGAATCAAAATGGCTGATAAATTAATAATGGTTCTGGTTAATACTAATCCGTCTAACCCTCAGGAAGTGGGTCCTCCGTTCTTTCAGGCAACAGTAGCTGCGGCCATGGAGTATGATGTTGAAGTTATTTTTACAGGGCGCAGCTGCGAACTGGCTTTGAACGGGGTATCTGATAAAATTATAATTCAGGGGCAAAGTGAAAAAACATTATACGATATAATAAAAGATGCGCATGCAGCAGGAGTGTCATTTAAAGTGTGTACTCCTACACTTGAGGTTTGGGGTGATGATTTTATTAAAGAAGTGGATGAAACTGTAGGTGCTGCCTATGTAATAAGTGAATCCATGGATGATTCGACTGTCACGTTTACCTATTAACCGAGAGCAGATTGTATTTATGCTTCTAAACGAATTACAGGATCAGCTGAAAGATGCTGATCTTCTTTATAGCCATGCGCAAATTAAAGAAGCGCTGATGACTCAGGCAAATGAAATTAATCAGTATCTGAATAACTTATCAGATACCGCCGAACCGGCAATCCTTATGCCCGTTATGAACGGTGGTCTGATTTATGCTGGCCAGTTATTGCCGATGATTAATCAGCCTGTACAAATTGATTATATTCACGCGACAAGATACCGCAACACAACGACGGGATATGAACTTAACTGGAAAGTTCATCCGCAAAGTCCATTGAATAACAGAGTGGTCATTATCCTCGATGATATTTTTGATGAAGGCCTGACGCTTGAGGCAATTGCCGCTTATTGTAAGCAGGAAGGGGCGAGTCAGGTTTTAACCTCTGTACTGGTTACTAAAATCCACGACAGAAGAACGGTAGCTATTAGACCAGATTTCAGTGCGCTTGATGTGCCTGATCGCTATGTTTTTGGCTTTGGTATGGATTATAAAGGTCAGCTTAGAAACGCTGACGGTATCTATGCTATAAAATTTTTTACTTGATGATGAGTTTTCTTATTTCTTCGGCATTTGATGCGTTGGCAAAAATAGTGCCGTTGTTAACAAGGGGGATTCTGATAAGCTCGCTCAACTTACCTTTATTTAGCAGCTTTAATAAGTGACTTATATTCTTCTCCAAAGCCTCTATATATAGGTTTCTTTCCCCGAAATGTTTTTCGGCATACTTGTAGGTGCCGTTAAATAGTTTGTTGAGACGGTTGTTGATTTCTCCGTTATAAAAATCCGGTGTCTTTTCAAGCAGATCGTCTCCTGATGCATAAATAATATCAGTTGAGCCGTCCGTGTTATTGACTTCTGAGATCCCTCCTAAGACAAATTCTGGATAAAGTCTGTCGCGGCATTTTTCCAGATAACAACGGTCTGACATTTGTGCAATCAAATCAGCTGAGCCAAGCATGTAGCCTAAAGTATGAAGCTTCTTTTCTTTTAATTTAATATCAGCTGGTTTGACTTCATAGCCGGTGTAGTGGACGATGTTGGCAGCTATATCAATATAGTCAGCTAAACCAATCATTGGTAAATATCTGGATAAAAAAGAGGCGCTTCGGGCGACATGTACTTTAGTGTATACGGCACCATTGCTATTACTGTCTCCAGTCTCGCGTATATAGCCGGAATCATGATACAGTGCAGTAATAATGCCTATGGCGGTATATTCAGCACTGAGCTGCTCGCCTTTGCTGGTGACCTGCTGATAGCCTTCAATCAGCCGGGCTAATGCAAGCGTCATGTCGAGCGTGTGCTGTTTGTCGTGATAAAAAGTATCACAAGCCATGTAATTTTCAAACTCACCTTCAAATAGTTTTTCAAAGTCCTCAAAGCTCTGCTGGACAGGAGAGAAATATTTCACGTCAAATAAGCTGGTAAATATTTCTCGTACCGCGTTGCATACGGCATGCGCAGAAGTGACCTGTATACTGTCGGTCACATCAAAGTCTTTTCGGCGGCTATTATCAGGCATAATATTTACTTGCTAGTATGTGTAAATACGCCACCCCAGTCAGTATCCGGCGGGGTCTTTTTGTATACATTAACTCTGTCCATATAGATGCTGTATATTTTTTTATCAGGAAAATTCTTTACAAGGTCTGACAGCTGGTCATGTGCATTTGTCCAGTCCTGAGCCAGGAAGCACTGCAGTGCATTCTGATATTGCTCAAGTTCTGCATGTTCCTCTGCGGTGATCTCGGCTTTAAGCTTTATTGGCTCATATATCATGACCGGCTGGTCTTTACCTTTGACCCGGACATTATCTAAAAAACGGTATTCATATTCTTCTACCAGGTTTTTTGTGTACTCACTGACGATAATATCGACGCCGTAGTTTTTTGTAAGTCCTTCAAGTCTGGAGCCAAGGTTTACAGTGTCGCCAAGAACGGTATAGGCCATGCGAAATTCTGATCCCATATTACCGACGTTCATGGGTCCGCTGTTAATTCCGACACCAATTTTTATTTCAGGCCAGTCTTTTTGTCTAAACAATGAGCTCAGGTTTTTCATTTCATTAATCATTGTCATACCGGCATTAAGACTGTTGCGTGCATGCTGTTCATCGGAAAGCGGAGCACCCCAGAAGGCCATGATAGCATCCCCCATGTATTTATCGATGGTACCTCTGTGCTGATGGATTATTTTTGTCATCGGGGTTAAAAAACCGTTAATGAACTGAGTAAGTTCTTTCGGTTCGAGGCTTTCAGAAATAGTTGTAAAGTTTCTCACATCACTGAATAGAACCGACATCTCTCGTGTTTCGCCATCGACTGATAATGCTTCCGGGTGTTCACTTAGCTCATCAACCAGCTCAGGTGGCACATACTGACCAAAAAGTCGCGTGATCTGCCGTTTATGAAGAGATTCGACAAAAAATCCATAGGACATATGCAGACCAAATAGGGTTAAAACTAACAGCAGAGGGTTAGTGAGAGGCAGTACCTGATTAAGTATTTGCCATGCGTATAAATTTCCTGCTATTAGCAGGCAGAGTGTCAGAACTGTCAGTAAAGTGGTATAGAGTGGAGAAAGCTTGGGTAAGATATATGTCAACAAGATGCCCAGCGCTAATAATAATAAAAACTCCAGTGCATAAGTATAAGAAGGCTGTTCTTTGATTCGCCCCTCTAACAAGCCGGAGACGATATTCGCGTGTACCTCAACGCCCGGATAGCCTGTTTCAAAAGGCGTCGTTCTCAGGTCTTTTAAGCCTGCAGCTGAGGTACCAAGAATGACAATGGCATCTTTGAGTTCAGAGATTTTTGCAGATTTATTCAGTGCATCAACGGCTGAAATATAAGGAAAACTACGCCAGTATCCGCGATAGGGCACCAGTACATTGGTTTCATGGTCTACTGGAATCTGGTAATTACCGACTCTTATTCGGTTTATATCGGTTTCAGCATCATCAATTTCTTCTACATCCAGTTCGATCGCAGGTGAGCCTATTGCCGAGCGAAAAAGACCGAACGCTAAGGATTCGTATATCTGGCCTTTATGCATTTGTAATAATGGCACGCGGCGGAATACTCCGTCCGCATCATAAGCGATACTGGGGTTGTCAATAAAACCGCCAGCAAGTGCCTTGTTTTGAAGCTGAGGTAAATTGCCTATAAAGGCTTTTTGTTGAATCAGGCTCAGTTTCCCCGCGATATCTGCATGCGGTGTCAGGGCCGGTTTAGGCAGGCTTGTATCTCCGGCGTTATCTTCATTGATGAATGCATAGCCTAAAATGGTTTTACGGTTAAACAGGCTGTCAGCAAAGATTTTGTCGTGGTTAAGTGAAGGAAGTATCTTTCTATATTCGTTGAGAAATTCTCTATTGGATTTAAGCGGCCCGTTCGCCAGGTTACTAAATGTTTCTAAGCTATTGTCGAGATCGGCCTCTGCAAAGATAATATCAAAGCCCAGGGTATTGACCTGGTAGTGATCAAAAAGATTATCGACCAGCTTAGCTATAATATCCCGGTTCCAGGGCCACTGGCCCAGCTTCGCCAGGCTCTTTTCATCAATGTCGAGTATGACGACATTGCTGTCTATGGTATAAGGTGCTGTGTATTTTAAGCGTGTATCGTAGGTGAAGTTTTCAATTTGATTGAGTAGTGGCAGGTTAAACAGGCCAATTGGCTGCATAATGAACAAAAGAATTATGCAGGCACTTATTATTGATTTGATGTTTTTATGCATATTCCGTTTAGCCGTGTCCTGTGTCATTGAATTTCAATTTGGTAGTATAAAACCATAGCAAATTATCTTTCAAAACACCAAGTTATTGATAATATTTTGCTGATATTTGATTATTACATTCACTTTCATAAGATTTTAGATTGTTATGGTCAAAATTCTGTTTTAAGATATTCTGACTTAATCAGCTCTGATTAATCCCTCAATAATTACTGAATAATATGGTGCTTATGTCTAATCCGATTTACCTTGGAATTAATATCGATCACGTTGCAACTCTCAGAGAAGCAAGAGGAACATCGTATCCTGATCCTGTTCATGCAGCTCTTCAGGCTGAATTATCGGGTGCCAATAGCATCACTATGCATTTGCGAGAGGATCGTCGTCATATTCAGGATGAAGATGTCTATCGTATGAAAGCAGCCATTCAAACCAAACTGAATCTTGAGATGGCGGTGACGGATGAAATGATTGAAATTGCATGCAGAGTTAAGCCTGAAGATTGTTGTCTGGTACCTGAGAAAAGGGAAGAGCTAACGACAGAAGGTGGACTGGATGTGGTTATACAGGAAGATAAAATTAAGCTGGCATGCAGTCAATTAGCAGTGGCAGGTATACGAGTATCACTGTTTATTGATGCGGATAAAGCACAGGTTGATGCAGCTAAACGATGCGGTGCGCCTGTGATAGAAATACACACAGGACATTTTGCTGATTTGAAAGATGAATGCGCTATTGGCGAAGAATTAAACAGAATAAAAATGATGGCAGAATATGCAGCCTCAATTGGCTTGCAGGTAAATGCCGGGCATGGTTTGAATATTCATAATGTTGCTGCGATTGCACAAATCAAAGAAATAGTGGAGCTTAATATTGGTCATGCCATTATTGCGGACTCAATATTTCTTGGCTTGCCAGAAGCAGTAAAGTTAATCAAGTCACGAATGACCAGAAGTTAAAGTTATACATTAGAGCTGGTTCAGACAGAGCGTTAAAAGTTTTCGCCAGAGAATAAATAGACCGGCTTACCGATCATCGTAAAATGACGGTTTGTACTCTACAAGCTCATTTATACTGTCGATAACCAGCTCAGTATCAGTGCTCAATGTATCGAGGTGATTGCTGTCAATTTTTCTCTCTAGTCTGGATGCTGCATATCTTAGCCTTGGAACACCGCAGTAGCTGGTGGCACCATTGATCTTATGAATAAAATATTTAAGATCCTTGATATTGTTTGCTGTCAAAGCAGATCTGATTTTTTCAAGATAGCCTGGTAACTCAGCGATCAGCATAGTGAATAGTTCGCGAGCAAGTTCTTTATTGCCACCTGCAAGCTTAATAGACTCTTTGCTGTCAAAGCAAGTCAGATTTATATCATTGACTTGCTCATCATATATTGTGCCCTGCTTGTGAGTATCAGAGTTAATCTCACTGAGATCGGGTGCTGTTTTTACATTACAAAAATGAATTATTCTTTCATAAACCTGATATTCTGTTACTGGCTTCAACAAAATATCATTCATCCCACAAGCAAATATTTTTTCCTTTTCATCGGGCATTGCATTAGCCGTTAAAGCTATTATAGTTGTTGCAGAATTATTACTGGTTCCGGCACGGATGTTTGTTGTGGCTTCAATGCCATCCATTTCTGGCATGTGCAGATCCATGAAAATAAGGTCAAAGTGCCGTTCTTCACAGAGTTGAATCGCTTCGACTCCGTTTGATGCGGTGTAGGTGTTTACATTCCAGTTTTCCAGTATTGCATTTGCAAGATGCAGGTTTATTTTATTATCATCGACGATGAGAATACTCAGATCGGACCAGTCGGCATTTAACCGGTTGACTTCATGGTTGCTGACTTCACTTTTGTTTCCGCTGAAATAATTACTAATACTGTTTAATGTTTTGTCTATTGGGTTGTTTCTGAAAAGGCAGAGTGAAAACCCCTGATCAAAATAGTATTTATAATGAGAGTGATCTCCGGAGCTTATTAGAGCAAATACAGGAATGCCTTTAAGCGAGCATTCGTAAATAAAGCTTGTGAAATCAGCTCGTGATTGTGTTTGTGCATAGCTGATGCCGATGATCATATAGTCAAAATTAATGAGATTGCTTTTAAGTAAAGACTTTAATTGTTTAATATTAGTGACTTGCTGAATATTTGATCTGAAAATATTCAGGAGTTGGCGGCTGCTGAGTCGTAATTGCGCGGTGCTTTCGTAGAGTATAACGTGTTTTTCTTTAAGCTGTGATAAGTCATGCTTATGTGGCTGAAAAGAGGCTTTTAAGGGCAGTGATAACCAGAAAACAGAGCCAGAATCAAGGCTGCTTTCAAAATTAATTTCTCCGTGTAGCAGGTTTGCCAGACTTCTTGAAATAACGAGACCAAGTCCTGTACCACCAAAGCGACGTGTGATAGAAGTATCTGCCTGTGTGAAAGCATTAAATAAACGCTGCTTGTTAACTTCGCTCATGCCGACACCGGTATCGGTTATTGTAAATTTGAAGTTATAATTGTTTTCATTGTTTATAGAAAAGAGGATTCTTATAGCGACGTATCCCTGCTGTGTAAACTTGATGGCATTACCAATCAGGTTTAACAGTATCTGACGTATACGTGACGGGTCGCCGAATAAAAATCTTGGCATATCAATGGCGCGGTGAAAAATCAGCTCAACTTTCTTTTTCTGAGCAAGTGGCAACATAATGGTAATTATCTCCTCGATCAGTTCAAGCAGATCAAATTCAATAATTTCAATATCAAGTTTTCCGGATTCGATTTTTGAAAAATCAAGTATGTCATTTATGATAGTCAGTAAGCTGTTTGCTGAAACATGAATGGTGTCAATATATTGAGATTGTTGAGGCGTCAAATTTGTCTTTTCAAGTAACTCAACAAAACCAATAATACCATTCATTGGAGTTCTTATTTCGTGACTCATATTGGCTAAAAACTCTGATTTAATTCTGCTGGCATCAAGCGCCATACTTTTAGATATATCTAATGTAATGTTTTTCTTTTCAAGTTCATCCAGAGTGTTTTTGAGAGTACTGGTTGCTGCGTGTACCTGATTTTGCAGGTTGTGTCGGGCTATCGATAGCTCCTCTGTCATATTATTGAAACCCTTAACCAGGGTATCAAGTTCACCGGAAGTCTCTATATTGACATGAACATTAAGGTTACCAGCTGCAATACGTCTCACAGCACTGGTTAAACTTTGTATCGGGTTAATAACGCCCTGGCTGATATACAGAGCAAGAATAGTACTCAGTACTAAACCAATAAAAGCAATGATAAGGCTTTTAACGAAAATATTGAATTGTTGTATGGATGCCTGAATGGAAGACATTATTAAGATGACTGTTCCAAGGGACTGCCTTGGCTGTGAGTGATTTTCAGCTCCGTTAAGATCATACTTATCTTGATTGACAGTAGTATCAATAATACTGGCTTTAAAGGTTAAATATTTTTCTTTGATTAAAAAACGATAGGGTTTTTCATTAACAGTTGAGGTGTTATTGTGAACTAATGATGTAATCGTTTCATTATTTTTGTCCAGAATGCTTATCTTATGAATATCACCTTCGGTAAAGGTGGTTTTCATGTGTCGCTCGAGAAACTCAATGTCTCCCGTGTATACACCAACCTCACTGATTTTTGACAAATATTTGGAAATGTCCTGACCGCGCTGGTTTAGTGTGGTCTCAACATCCTGAATACTTGAGTAGGTGAAATAGCCGACAAGAGAAAATACAGTGATTGCTGTTGGCAGTAAAGCAAGTAAAAGTACCCTTTTTCTTATGCTGTAATTTGTCATTTGTGTATTGGTTCTCTATTCACATTTTAGAATAAGTGTTTTTTAGAGGCATTAGTAACTGTAGGTATCAAACTATATCGGTTTTTTTTATGAATAATCTATTTCCTTTGCTTTACTTATTATGTAGGGCCGGTTTCGTTAAAATCAGCTCAGTTTGAGGTTGTATGCAAATCTCGTCTGCTTATTTTTATCATTTGCAGCACAATTTTTTTTTAATATTTATATTTAATCAACCCATGACCTGCATACTGAAATAGCCTAAAATAGGTTGCTTAACGTGTCCATCACTCACAATTATAGCGTATTTTATTAGTACTATGAAAAAAAGCTACCCAACAATAGAACAGTTTATCGGCAGAACACCTTTGGTAAGATTACAGCGGTTATCTGTTGATAGTTCAAATACCATACTCGTAAAACTTGAGGGCAACAATCCGGCAGGATCAGTTAAAGATCGCCCGGCCATCAATATGATTCAGGCGGCTGAAGAGCGGGGTGATATTAAAGCCGGAGACGTACTGATTGAAGCGACTTCCGGTAATACCGGTATTGCGCTTGCGATGGCTGCAGCAATACGAGGTTATAAACTTAAACTGATCATGCCAGATAATATGACAGCCGAACGACAAGCCGCGATGGCGGCCTATGGTGCTGAGCTTATCCTGGTGACGCGTGAGCAGGGAATGGAATATGCACGCGACCTGGCACTTGACATGCAGGAAAGGGGTGAAGGTAAAGTGCTTGACCAGTTTAACAATGAGGATAATCCGAATGCGCATTATCATTCAACCGGCCCGGAAATTTGGGCGGACACAAACGGAGAAGTTACCCATTTTGTCAGTGCGATGGGTACCACCGGAACGATTATGGGGGTGTCGCATTATTTGAAGGAGCAAAACGATACGATTCAAGTAGTGGGTGTACAACCGACCGAAGGTTCAAGTATTCCAGGGATTCGGCGCTGGCCTAAAGAATACCTGCCCGGAATATTTGATGCCGCCAGAGTTGATCGTGTGATCGATATCGAACAACAGCAGGCCGAAGAGACAACACGTCTATTGGCCTCAAAAGAAGGCATATTCTGCGGCGTCTCATCCGGTGGTGCTGTGGCCGCTGCATTAAAGCTCTCAGCAACGGTTGAAAACGCAACGATTGTTGTCATTATATGTGATCGTGGTGATCGCTATCTCTCGACCGGTATATTTAACCAGTCGGCTTAATCTTAAGACTTATACATAAATTCTCGGAGTCATTGTGGCACAGAACAAACGTCGTAGACGTGTTAGAAAATTACCTGATTCACCGGTTGAATGTTTGATCGAAGGCTTATCTACTGAAGGCCGTGGAATTGTTCATCTCAATGATAAAGTTGTATTTGTAGACGGAGCACTGCCCGGTGAAAAAGTCGAGATAGAATATACAAGCTCCACTGCAAAATATGATGAAGCAAAAGTGATCAGTGTTCTAGAGGCTTCGGCTGATCGCGTAGTGCCGCCGTGTCAGCATGCTGATATTTGTGGCGGCTGTAGTCTGCAACATTTAAATACCGACAAACAGATCGAAAATAAACAAGCTGCGCTGATTGAATCACTGCAGTTCATTGGCAAGGTGCAACCTGACGAAGTGCTACCGGTAATTACGGGGCCCGTCACTGGCTATCGTTATAAAGCGCGGCTAGGCGTGCGTTATGTCGCTAAAAAAGAGCGGGTTCTGGTTGGCTTCAGAGAGAAAAGAAGTAACTTTCTTGCGTTAATTGACCAGTGTGAAGTGTTACATATTCGGGTTGGTCATAAGTTATCCGCACTGGCTGATTTGATTTTAGGTATGGATGCCAGAGAGCAGATACCGCAGATAGAAGTGGCGATTGATGACAGCAATGTTGTGCTTGTTTTCAGGCATCTTGAGGCTTTGTCAGAGTCGGATCTGGCAAAACTGGTCGAATTTGCTAAACAAGAAAACTTTGTCATTATGCTTCAGCCGGGCGGTCATAAAACAGTTCATAATCTCTGGCCTGAGGACTTTAAGCACTTATCTTACAAACTTAAAGACCAGGGTATTCAGTTTAATTTTGATGCAAATGATTTTACCCAAGTGAACCCTCAGATTAATCAGAAAATGATTAACCGGGTGATTGAGCTGCTTGATATTCAGCCTGATGAAAAAGTACTGGATCTGTTTTGTGGTTTAGGTAACTTCACATTGCCTCTGGCGCAAAAAGGGGCCTATGTTATTGGTATTGAAGGCAGTCAGGAGCTGGTCAATAAAGCGGTTAGTAATGCCGTACTTAACAATATCAGCAATGTTGAGTTTCACGCTGTTGATTTATCGACGAAGCTGGAAGGCCAGCGCTGGTTAAATCAGAGCTATGATAAAATACTGCTGGATCCGCCTCGCTCCGGTGCAATGGAAATGATTCATTATCTTGGTAAGCTGGGTGCCAGTAGGATAGTGTATGTTTCATGCCAGCCAACCACACTGGCTCGCGATGCGGGTGTACTGGTCAACGACTATGGCTATCGTATGTTATCAGCAGGGGTCATGGATATGTTTCCTCACACGGCGCATGTCGAGTCAATTGCCGTATTTGAAAAATAGTCGCCACTAATTCAGCTAACATTAAACTCCATCTTGATGCCAGCCACCTCAATAATGTCATTATTATTGAGCGGGCTGGCTTTAGAGCCAACGATGTCACCGTTTATAGTCGGGTGCCCGTTGTTAGCGCCGCCTTCGACATGCAAAATATAATAACCTGTTGGTCGTCGGGTAATCGCTGCAACCTGTACGCCTGGCTTTCCAAGAGTGGTCAGTGCTTTTGTTAGTGGCAGTGTTTTGCCAGCATTTGCACCGCTCAATAACTGTAAGCTGGCATTTTTCGGCGGCGCTTTGTGTTGCTGCTGCTCTGTTGCAAGTTTGGCAGCGATAGCGTTCATCTGTTTATCTATCTTCGAGTCACCGGCACTTTCCGGTAAACCGATAGAGTCCGGACGAATAATCATGGTTTTTTCAAACTCATTTTCTTCGCGAACCGGTTTTGCCGCGGCGGAATCCGTTTGAAATTTTAATTCATATTTACCAATTCTTATTTCATTACCATTACTCAGCAGGTACTTTTTAATCAGGTTGCCATTTACATAGGTACCATTACTGCTGTTCAGATCTTCAATAAAATAATCATCTCCGGCTTTTAAAATCTGAGCATGACGTCCGCTGATTGATAAATTATCTATGCAGATGTCGTTGTTGTCATGTCTGCCGATAGTGGTGGTGTTGCTGGTGATTTCATATTCGGATTTTATTTTTAAGTCTTGAAATATCGTTACTTTTGTCATTTCCATGTCCAGCGTTGAATATTAAGAAAAAATGTCCTTAAACTTAGACACAATTTTATTCAGGCCTGACCCTTGTTTGTTGGGTTGTATAACGATGACAGAAATATTGTCGTGTCCGCCATTGTCAATTGCCTGCTGAATGAGTTCGGAACAGGCAACATCAATATGCGCCTTGTTCTCTTCTAAAATCATAGTAATTCTTCTGTCATCGACCATGTCTGATAATCCATCAGAACACAACAGGTAGCTGTCTTCAGGTAGAACGATCTCTTCTGTAATGTCGATTTTTACACTCTCTTCAATACCCAGTGCTCTGGTGACGAGATTTTTATTAAGAGATTTTTTAGCTTCCTCGGGTGTGTAAAAACCGCGGTCAATCAGCTCCTGAAGTAAAGAGTGATCGCTGGTGATTTGTTCCATTTCATGCTCGCGTAAACGATACATACGTGAGTCACCCACATGTGCAACACTCATGCGGTTGCCGTAGAACATGGTAACAACGATAGTGGTACCCATACCTTCATACTGAATTTGTTTGCTTGCAGCCTGAAAAATGACAGAGTTTGCTTTTTCAATCACATTTTTAATGGCGATACTTTGGTAGCTATAACCACTGACATTTTCGTCGATTTCAAGTCGTTTACAGCGTTCAAGCTCGCCGGGCAAGTCATTCAAAACAGTATTAACTGCCAGTGCACTGGCAACTTCACCACCTTTATGGCCACCCATGCCATCAGCTAATACGGCAAGACTTATTGACAGGTCATTGCCAATACTGTCTTCGTTATGAGCACGTATAAGACCCGTATCAGTCATGCCTTCTATATATATAATGTTTTTATCAGTCATGTTATTGTTTCTGCGCAGCTTTCATTGTGATTTGAGCGCATTTGCGCAGGTCAGATGCCATTTGTGATGCTTTTTGGTAGCGTTTATCAATGTTTTTAGCCATTGCCCGGTTGATGATGATTGTAATGCATCTTGGTAGTCCTTTGCGAATTGTGCCCGGGTCTGGATGTGGTTCATTAGCTATTTTATACATAAGTGTTGCCATTGAGTCCGCCTGGAATGGTAATTCACCAGTTGCCAGCTGAAAAAGCATAACGCCTAAAGAAAATAAGTCCGATCGGCCGTCAACTCTTTTTCCGGCAAGTTGTTCAGGAGACATGTATGAGGGGGTGCCTAAAACCATGCCCGTTTTGGTTTTACTTGAGTCGGTAATTCTGGCGATGCCAAAATCGGTTATTTTAAGTGAATCTGACTCACGTTCATACATAACATTGGCTGGTTTTATATCACGATGCACTACATTTTGCTGGTGAGCATAATCGAGTGCATCGGCTGCCCGTGCAATGATAGAGATTACTTTGATCAGTGGTAATAGGCTATCAGATTTAGTGAAGTCTGATAAATCAGTACCCTTGATATACTCCATGGCGATATAGGCCAGATCGTGCTCTTCGCCGGCATCATAGATTGTCACAATATTGGGGTGACTCAGTCGTCCGGCAGTTTCGGCCTCACGGAAAAATCTGTTTTTTACATCCTGTAGCTCATCTTCTTCAAACTCCTGAGATAAAGCCATGGTCTTAATCGCTACAATACGGCTTATTTTGGGATCTTTACCAAGATAAACAGAACCCATGGCGCCTTTACCCAGCTCTTTTTCTACCTCATAGCGGCCCAGCATGGGCTTTTGTATGCCGGCACCATCGAGAAGCAGGCTGCCACCGGCTGAAGAGCCACCAGTGCCTCCCAAGATAACCGTTTCTTCCATTGCTTTAGTACGGGCAAGGCGCTGACTAATATCTTTGAATTTAGAGTCTGTCTCTGCAATGTAGCTATAAACTGAACTGGCCTTGTTAAACTGACGTTTTCTTTCATAGTCCAGCGCCAGGTTATAGAGCAACTCCATTGTCGCTTTATCAAGTGGTATTTTACGGAATTTTTCAAAAGCCATATCGAGCTGCCCCTGACCCTGAAAAGACAGTCCCAGCATGCGATTGCTTTCTGCTGACTCAAAGTCAGATTTTAATTTACCGCGTTCAGTGAGCAGGAAGTGTTTGGTGGTTAGTAACAGATGCCCGGAAATGAGCAACATTACGGGTAGCATGAGTTCAATCCACCAGTTTTCCTGAGTCATTAATACGTAATGAGTAAGCAGTATGGCGATTGTAAGTGTGCTTGTTATAGTAAAAGCCATCGCGGCTTTTATTCTGGGTAAGATAATAATCAGGTAGATGGCTATAAAAACTATCAGGCCAATTTGAGCAAAAAGACTCCACTCAGGAACGATAAAAAAATCCTGCTTTAGAATACTCGAAACCGAATGTGCCAGTGTTTCGACCGGGGTCATTGACGGTTTAATCGGGGTGACCTGAGAGTTGCCGACACCAAAGGCTGTAGCACCTATTAAGACAATTTTATCTTTGTATTTTTCAAGCGGAATTTTGCCGCTGATGACATCATAGAAAGAATCAATTTGAAAAGCAGATTGCCCATTTTCTTTGTCATTGTAAAAATAGGTGTGCATTTGTAATGCCTGATTGGTACGAATATTGAGGTTTCCAACCTTAACGCCTTCACCAAGTCTTACTAGAATATCACTTAACTCGAGATTCAGACCCTTGGCGGCAAGCACTAAAGCAAGAGAGGGGTAATACACGCCATAATGGTCAACTACCAATGCTTCATGCCTTATACCACCGTCGCTATCAGGTGAAGATGTCAGGTTGCCAATTGCTAATGCATGGCTGCCTAGCTCAGTAATGGGTGGAATGGCGTCGTTGGTAGTGGGCAGTACAAAACCATTCTCAATCGCATCCGACATGCCAACAGATTTAGTTAAATTGTTTTTAGTCACATAATCGGGTAATGGTTTGCCTTGTTTGCCGAGATGAGGACCGAAGAGAAATGGCATTGAAAGCACTACTTTGCCATTTTTTTGTATCGCAGTGGCCAGTATACGATCGGTATTTAACTGATTTTCAGCCGTTATTAGTTTGCTTTTTAAATTATTCAGATCGTTCTGAACATTGTTAGCGAGTTGAGAGTTTAATTGAGTAAAAACTTCAGCAGCAGAAACAAGGTGGCTTGTGTTATAAAAGCTCAGCAGGTCGTTAATGGATTGAAGGCCGGGATCAAGTTGTGGCTCGGTGAAGAAAATGGTTTGGCCAATAACAGCGGTATCCGCTTTATCAAGTAAATTGAGTAATTGTGCATGAGTATCGCGCGGCCAGGGCCAGCGCCCAAGATTGGCAATACTATTGTCATCGATCGCAATAATAGATACCTTGTTACTGGGTTTTTTATTGGATGCACGAACACCGAAGTCATAGGCACTGCGTTCGATGTTAGAAATTAAATCACTACCGGAAAACAGCATAAATGTAAGTGTAATTACAATACCGGCAAACCAGTCGCTTTGCCAGATTCCCTTATTCATTTATCGTTAACCCCATTTTTTTATTAGAATATATAAGTGTCTGATATTAGTCTAAAAACAATGACTTGCATATAATCATTGGGAAAAATCATGACGTTTTTCTGTAAACTATGTGAATAAGTAAATAATAATATTTATTTATTCACTAAAAAGTGGGTTTACAGCCAGTGCTGAAACTGCTCGGTATAAATCAGATTCAGCATGGTTTGGCTGACTTGTCTTGAAAAGCGCTCAAAAAAATCAGGCTGATATGTATAATCAACTATTTTCTTTTGGCCGATAATTTCTCTTGCGACATAGGCTGAGCTTCCAAGCTCATCAATCAGGCCAAGTTCTATACTTTGATCACCGTTCCAGATCAGACCGCTAAACAGATCAGGGTCGTTTTTTAATCGTTTACCACGGCCAGCTTTAACATCATCGATAAAGTGTTTGTGCGTGCTAGCCAGTAAGTCGGCCATGTGTGCTTCTGCTAATTTATTGCGTGGTGAGAAGGGGTCGAGCATGGCTTTGTTAGTGCCGGCTGTTAGCTGGCGCCTTTCTACGCCGAGTTTTTCCATTGTGCCAGTGAAACCAAAGCTGCTGAGGCGAACTCCAATAGAGCCGATCAGGCTGGATCTATTCGCATAAATTTGCTCTGTTGCAGCGGCAACATAATAGCCTCCGGAGGCGCAGATATCGGTGATGACGGTATAAATAGGTGTCTTGGGGTGTAAACCACGAAGCCGTTTTATTTCATCATAAATCATACTGGCTTGTACTGGTGTACCACCAGGGCTGTTAATTTCTAAAATGACACCGCTCGCATTTTTGTTGGCGAAAGCGTCTTGTAACCCTGAAATTATATTATCAGCAGCGGCCGGCTCTCCGGGTACAATGCCGCCTGATAATTTGACCATGGCGGTATGTTTTTGAGTGACGCTAGTGTTGTCGCTTATATTATTAGATGCCAGTATTATGATAAGGACAAGCAGATAAGAAAAGCCTAAAAGTTTAAAGAAAATGCCCCAGCGTCGTGAGCGTCTTTGTTCCTTGATGCCTGCCAGTGCGATTTCTCTGATGGCATCTTTTTCCCAGTTGTTATTTGAATCGGGCATGGTAGTTCTTTACTTAAAGGTTATTGTGGATTGGCTGAAGACTGGTTTGCTAACCATTCAGGCAGTTGTTGGATCTGATCAATGTAGCCCAGAGGCTGGTATTTTAATAAACGTTCCAATGAATGTACACCGTAACTAACGGCTAGTGAATGAGTTCGCGCATTTTTTGCAAGCTGCATATCGTATTCAGTGTCACCGATCATCAGTGTTTGTTCTGGTTCAATGGCTAACTCGTACATTATTTCTTCCAGCATTTGTGGGTGCGGCTTAGAAAATGTTTCACTTGCGCTGCGGGTGGTTAGAAAAAAAGATCCCAGTCCGCTTTCGTTTAATACCAGATCAAGTCCTTGTCTGCCTTTGCCGGTTGCTACTGCCATCCAGTATCCTTGATCTTTTAATGTCTGCAATATCTCTCTAGCACCACTGAATAACGGGCTGTGTGTTTTGTTCTTAATAAGGTAATGGCTGCGGAACCGTTCAGCGTATGTAGCTGCTTGTTGCGGTGTGAAATCAGGGTATAAGGATTTTGTAGCTTCTTTTAAGCCAAGGCCAATTACATTGCTGAATTCGATATCTGTTAATATTGTAGCATCACAGTCCAGAGCCGCGGCTTTAAGACAGTCCAGTATGCGTTGCTGAGAGTCCATTAGTGTGCCGTCCCAGTCAAATACGATCAGTTCAAATGCTTTCTTCATTGTTTCGCAGTGTCTCTATGATATTTTTGAGTGTGCCTTCCAGCGGTGCGGTAACCTGAATAGGGCCGTTTAGATTGAATGCAAGATGCCTTGCGTGCAGAAACATGCGGTTAAGTCCTTTGCTCTTCATTGATTTATTAAAAGCTTTATCGCCGTATTTTTCATCACCCGCCACTGGGTGGTTCTCGCTTGCAGCATGAACACGAATCTGATGTGTTCTGCCAGTTAGTAAAGTTACTTCGACCAAGCTGCAATTATTAAATTGTTCAACAGGTCTGAAAATACTAATGGCAGTTTTTCCTTGCGGGTTAACGGTAACCATGCGCTCACCGCCTTTGATTTCATTTTTACTGAGCGGGGTATCGATTCTGTGTTCTGATTCTGGCCAGTTTCCTTTGGTGAGTGTCAGATACTGTTTGTTAATATCATGATTAGAATTAAACAGTGCGTTTAGCTGAGTTAAAGCAATGCGTGATTTTGCAAGAACAAGACAGCCGCTGGTTTGCCGGTCAAGACGGTGCACCAGTTCGATAAATTTATTTTCAAATCGGTCTGCACGTAAAATATCGATGACGCCAAAAGCAATATTACTGCCGGCATGTACAGCTAAGCCCGATGGTTTATTGATGATGATCAGGTCATCGTTTTCAAAAAGAATGGTTTCATTGAGCTCTTCAAAAAACCGGTCTGGGATGTCGGGGTGCTTATTTTCTACGAGCCGTACAGGCGGGATTCTGACCAGATCGCCGCTGACAAGGCGGTGGCTAGGTTTAATGCGACCCTTGTTGACCCGTACCTCACCACTGCGCAGTATTTTATAAATTCGGCTTTTAGGTAAGCCTTTGAGCTTGGACATTAAAAAATTGTCGATTCGCTGCCCATCGTTGTCAGCGTCAATTTCTAGTGTTTGTACTTTTGTTGGGGGAGTGTTGTGTATAGGCATAACCTGAATTATACCATTTAATATCAATATCTTAGGATTAAATATAAAAGTCTTTACAGCACAAGATAAATAATGCCAGAATAGGAGTGCGGTAAAAGAATAAAATTCCGCACCCTGACCAGCCAATGGGCTTTGTTTTAAGGGTATCTTTAAGAGTACTACCCGCCTAGAGCGGAAGAAAAAAATTTTAATTTGGTGTGCAATTGGGCATATCAAATATTTAAATAAATAACGTAAGTTACTGTAATTATTGTGGATATTGTTTTTCATACATCTGTTGGGCCCGCACTGTGGGCCACCATCTTGATTTCACCACTTTTGCTTGTGGCGCTAATGTTCGCCCCTAACAAGCTAGTGGCTGTCATCAGTTTACGTCTAAAAGCATCAGGCGTTAAAGCAAGTCCGCACATCCCAGGTTTAAATCAAAATGAAACGTATATTAATCAATGCGACTCAAAAAGAAGAGTTGCGTGTGGCCATGGTAGAGGGCCAAAAACTCTACGATCTCGATATCGAAGTCCCGTCCCGGGAACAGAAAAAAGCTAATATCTACAAGGGTACAATTACCCGGATAGAACCTAGTCTTGAAGCGGCTTTTGTAGATTATGGTGCAGATCGCCATGGATTTCTGTCGTTTAAAGAGGTAGCCAGAAGCTATTTTTCCGAAGAAGCCAAAAAATCCGATGGTCGCCCTGATATTAAATCAGCACTCAGGGAAGGCCAGGAAGTTGTCGTTCAGATTGATAAAGAAGAGCGTGGTAACAAAGGGGCTGCACTGACCACATTTATCAGCTTAGCGGGTCGTTATATGGTGTTAATGCCTAATAACCCCAGAGCTGGCGGTGTTTCACGACGGATAGAGGGCGATGATCGAAGTGAAATTCGTGAAATCATGGCTAACCTCAATACGCCTGAGGGTATGGGTTTGATTGTCCGTACGGCTGGAGTGGGTCGAAATCAGGAGGAGTTGCAGTGGGATTTAAACTACTTAATACAGGTTTGGACTGCAATTGATGCGGCTTCCCAAAAGTCGGCTCCATTCCTTATTTATCAGGAAAGCAATGTCATTATCCGTGCATTGCGTGATTATTTCCGCAATGATGTCGGTGAAATCCTGATTGATGACGCTGAAGTCTTTAAAACAGCGGAAGATTTTATCAAGCAGGTCATGCCTAATAATCTTAAAAAGATTAAACTTTATGATGATCCTATTCCACTCTTCAACCGCTTTCAGATTGAAAGTCAGATCGAGTCAGCTTATCAGCGTGAAGTGCGCTTACCGTCCGGCGGTGCAATTGTCATAGATCACACCGAGGCGCTGATATCAATCGATGTAAACTCTGCGCGTTCGACAAAAGGCAGTGATATTGAAGAGACGGCTTTCAATACTAATCTTGAGTCAGCTGATGAGGTTGCGCGTCAGTTGCGTTTAAGGGATCTTGGTGGTCTGGTTGTTATTGACTTTATTGATATGGTTTCCAATCGTCATCAGAGAGAAGTTGAAAATCGATTGCGGGATGCTTTAAAAGTTGATCGTGCGCGTGTACAAGTAGGCCGTATTTCTCGTTTTGGTTTGCTTGAGATGTCTCGTCAGCGCTTGCGTCCTTCACTGGGAGAGGCGACGCAAATTATTTGCCCTCGTTGTTCTGGTCATGGTTCTATCAGAAGTACTGAATCGCTTGCGGTATCTATCATTCGTTTGCTTGAAGAAGAGGCTTTAAAAGAACAGACCGGGCAGGTGAATCTGCAGGCGCCGGTTGATGTGGCGACATACCTGTTAAATGAAAAACGTGATGCCATTGTTGATATCCAGAAAAATACCAGTGTGAAGGTTGTTATTGTTCCTAATCCTGGCATGGTGACTCCTCAGTATGAGATTGTTCGTGTTCGTAGTAATGAGCAGGAAGAAGCTTCATCAAGCATGAGTTATCAATTAATATCAGATGTTGAAGAAGTCAGTACTTCTCAACAAGCTACGGCGGACTCATCAAAATTTGAACAGCCTGCCGTACAGTCGGTTTCTCCTGTGGCGCTTGTACCTGCTGCAGCTACAACCCAGTCAAAAGCAAAAGTGCCAGCTAATAAAACGAGCAAACCAGGTTTGTTTTCACGCTTGATGAAGATGCTATTTGGCAGCGCCGAAGTTAAGCCGCAGTCTGGCAACAGAAAACGTTCATCTGCCGGGCAAAGAGATAAAGCAAGTCGTCCAGCTGGTAGAAATGAGCGTAGAGGTCAGCAAAGGGGGAGAGGACGTAACGATCGTAATGCGGGTCGTAAGCAACAGGATGCTACTGGAAACGTGCAGAAACCATCCAAGCAAAAAAATGAGCGTGCCGTTAGTGAGGTGGTAAAGGATGATCGGACTTCTGTAGAAGGTTCTAATCAAAACAATGCTAATCGCGGTAATCGTGGCAGGCGCGGAGGTCGTAACCGCGGGCGCGGGCGCAATCCAAATCAGTCAAGATCACAGGCAGAGAATACTGTAGCGGCAGACAATAATGCTAACACGACTCAAAGTAATGCTGTGGATCAATCGGCTGTTAAGACTAAACAGGAGCTTGTTGCTAAGTCGATAGAAACGAACTCAGTACCGCTTGCTAAGAGTGCAGAGAATGTGGTTGAGAGCAAAGCTAAAAATGCTCAGTCAAACTCTCAGTCGACTGACAAATCGTCATCCGCTGCTAACTCAGAAAGCAATCAAAGTTAATCGCATTTAAGTCTAAGCCATTGCCCGTCAGGGTAATGGCTACTTTGATGAGTGCTTGATGAGTGTTTCTAATAAACCTTTCGATGCATCTTCTACCAGATCAAACACATGATCAAAACCGCTGGCGCCACCGTAATAGGGGTCAGGTACTTCGGTTTCATTAAAGTTCACCGAGTAATTCATAAATAATTCGACCTTATTTTGCAAATGTTCCGGGCATATCTGCAGCAAATCCCTACGGTTGCTTTCATCCATTGCCAGTATGTGATCAAACTCTACAAAGTCGCTGCTATCAATGTGTCGTGCTCGTTGCTGACTCATATCGATATTTCTTGATTTTGCGGTTGATATTGATCGTTTGTCGGGCGGCTCTCCAATGTGGTAAGCATGGGTTCCTGCAGAGTCGATTAAAAGATGATCGATATTCATTTTTATAGCGAGATTTCTGAATACACCTTCTGCTGTTGGTGAGCGACAAATGTTGCCCATACAGACGAATAAGACCTTTACCATGTAATACCTCAGTGATTGAATTTGTGCTTCATAGTACAATATAAATTACTTTATTAATTTCTGCACCTGAGTGCCTGCCGTGGAAAACTATGCTGCGAATATACAACACCCTGACCAATAAAAAAGAAGAATTTACACCAATCGAGCCTGGCAAAGTCAAGATGTATGTCTGTGGTATGACAGTATATGATTTGTGTCATCTTGGACATGCACGGGTACTGGTTGTTTTTGATATGGTTGTGCGTTATTTGCGTAGTGCAGGTTATGACGTTACCTATATCAGAAATATTACGGATATCGACGATAAGATTATTCAGCGTGCTAATGAAAATAATGAGGATTTCTCAGTATTAACTGCTCGTTTTATTGAGGCAATGCATGAAGATGCTAAAGCTTTAAATATCCTACCCCCTGATGAGGAACCTAAAGCGACAGCTTATATGGGTGATATTATAAAAATGGTGGCGGATCTTATCGAGCGCGGTTATGCCTATGCAGGTGACAATGGTGATGTCTATTATTCGGTAAATAAATTTGAAACATACGGTAAACTTTCCGGTAAGAAGCTCGAAGATTTAAGGAGTGGTGAGCGTGTCGCGGTAGATGTTAATAAATCAGATCCGCTTGATTTTGTTTTGTGGAAGTCGGCAAAGCCTGATGAGCCTAGTTGGGACTCCCCCTGGGGTAAAGGCCGCCCGGGCTGGCATATTGAGTGTTCGGCAATGTCCACATGTTGTCTGGGAAATCATTTTGATATCCATGGTGGCGGTCAGGATTTGCAGTTCCCGCATCACGAGAATGAAATTGCCCAGTCAGAGGCCGCGACAGGTGAAAAGTTTGTAAACTACTGGATGCATAACGGGTTCGTTCGCGTTGATGATGAAAAAATGTCCAAATCTTTGGGTAATTTTTTTACTATCAGAGAGGTATTGAAGGAATATAGAGCTGAAGAAATCAGGTATTTTATATTAGCCAGTCATTACCGTAGTCCATTGAATTACGCAGATACATTGCTGGATGCTGCACAATCATCACTGGCTCGATTATATACTTCATTACGTGGTATCGAGATTGGTTGTTGTGAGCTCGATGCAGAATCTGTTGCTCGATTTAATGATGCAATGAATGAAGATTTCAATACAGCCGAGGCTTTAGCTGTGTTATTTGATCTGGCTAATAAAATCAATAAAACTCGTGATAGTGATCCTGAAGCAACGATGACCTATGCGGCCACATTAAAGCATCTGGGCGGGGTGCTTGGTCTTCTGGAAGATAACCCGGACGAGTTCTTTAAGAGTTCTGTGGGTAGTGCAGAAGCTGCCGGTGCTGAGAATATAGATCGGCTTGTTGGTGAGCGCTTGCAGGCTAAAAAAGACAAAAACTGGCAGCGTGCTGATGAGATAAGGGATGAACTGCGTCTGGAGGGAATTGAATTAGAAGATAATGGTGCGCAAACAAGCTGGCGCAGGGTTTGATGCTTGTGGCTTAATTAAAACAGACTATACTTCAAGTCATTCTTATAATATCAAAGCGAGAGATAATATGACGGATGAAAGACGACATTATCAGCGTGTGGATTTTGATGCTGAAGTGTTAATGGAGTATGCTGGTGCATCATGGGCTTGTCATTTAATTGATATCTCGCTTAAAGGTTTGCTGGTTGTTTTTCCTGAAGGGGTTGAAGCTAAAGAAGACGAGATTTACCGGGTGGAATTTCGCCTGGGTGCAGATGCAGCGATTCATATGCGTGTAAAAGTTAAGCATGTGCAGGATAATCTGGTTGGGCTTGAGTGGGGTGATATTGATTTAGAGAGCCTGACTCATTTAAGGCGCCTACTTGAGCTGAACTTGTCTGACCCCGACGAGATGCATCGGGAATTATCTGAACTGGGCTAATATTTCTTAAGTTGCTGTTATATATCGTTTTATTTCCTTTTGATTCCGGTTCATTTATCCTGAGTGAAGAATAATAAATAATCTCATCATCGAATACTTGACTATTTTAGTAGGTTAAGATAAATTCCTTACTAATCTAGTCAGGAATTCAATGGGAGTTCATATGAGATTATCTACCAAAGGTCGTTATGGTGTTACGGCGATGATGGATTTGGCCATCCATGATGGTGTTGGCCCTGTAACATTAGCTGATATTTCACAGTGTCAAGGTATATCTTTATCTTATCTCGAACAGTTGTTTTCCAAGCTGCGCAAGCATGGTTTAGTTGATGGTGTACGAGGTCCGGGGGGGGGGTATAAATTAGCCCGCTCTGCAGAGACTATTACTGTGGCTGAAATTATTGCGGCGGTTGATGAAAAAGTTGACGTTACTAATTGCGCAGGTAAAGGCGACTGTCAAAATGGTCAGCGTTGTCTGACGCATGAGTTATGGTCTGAGCTGAGCAATCGTTTATACGGCTTTCTCAATGATATTACGCTGTCACAATTTGTGAATCGCCCGGGTATTAAAGAGCTTGCGATGCAGCGAGATGAAATTAATGGTCGATTTGCGCTTGCAAAACGACAGGCCTCAGCCTTACGTCAAGAGGCTCGTTGAGAACTATTATGCAGCTTCCTATCTATTTTGACTATGCAGCAACCACACCGGTCGACCCGCGGGTGGCTGAAAAAATGATCCAGTATTTAACCCCGACCGGCCATTTCGGTAACCCGGCCTCGAGTTCACATTCATTTGGCTGGGTGGCAGAAGAGGGTGTTAATGAAGCGCGTGCGCATGTGGCCGCCTTACTGAACGCGAACCCTAAAGAAATCGTCTTTACCTCCGGTGCTACCGAGTCAGATAATCTGGCAATAAAAGGTGTGGCCCATTTTTACCAGAAAAAAGGTAAGCACATCATCACCAGCAAAACCGAACACAAAGCGGTATTAGACAGCTGTCGTCAGCTCGAGCGTGAAGGTTACGAGGTGACTTATCTTGATCCGCAGCCAAATGGCATTATCCCGTTAAAAACCATTGAAGACGCAATGCGTGACGACACCACGCTGGTCAGCATCATGCACGTTAATAATGAAACCGGCATCATTCAGGATATTGCCGCGATCGGTGAACTGTGCCGTGAAAAAGGCATCGTGTTTCATGTGGATGCGGCGCAAAGCGCCGGCAAAGTGGCGATTGATATCGAAACCATGAAAGTTGACCTGATCAGTTTATCGGCTCACAAGATCTATGGCCCGAAAGGTATCGGTGCGTTATACGTGCGCCGCAAACCAAGAATTCGTTTAGAAGCCCAGATGCACGGTGGCGGTCATGAGCGCGGCATGCGTTCAGGCACCTTAGCCACCCACCAGATCGTTGGCATGGGTGAAGCATTCCGCATTGCCAAAGAAGAAATGGCCAAAGACCGTGCTCACATTCTGGCCTTACGCAACCGATTATGGGATGGCGTAAAGGACATGGAAGAGGTTTATATCAATGGCGATATGGAACTGGGCGTACCGGGTATTTTCAATGTCAGCTTCAACTTTGTTGAAGGCGAAAGCCTGATGATGAGCCTGAAAGACCTGGCCGTATCCAGTGGTTCGGCCTGCACCTCGGCCAGTCTGGAGCCAAGTTATGTGTTACGTGCTTTAGGTCGTAATGACGAGCTGGCTCACAGTTCACTGCGTTTCAGTATTGGTCGATTCACACAAGCGGAAGAGATTGACTATGCGATTACCGAAGTGCGCAAAGCGGTAGAGAAGCTGCGGCAACTGAGCCCGTTATGGGATATGTACAAAGACGGCATTGATCTGGCCAGCGTGCAGTGGGCGGCTCATTAA
>Ga0224506_10000388_pt1 | contig 39387 bp, 45 predicted proteins | sample SF_Jan12_sed_USG_2_FD_169108 | JGI IMG/M metagenome (GOLD analysis project Ga0224506, IMG submission 169108) | Sediment microbial communities from San Francisco Bay, California, United States - SF_Jan12_sed_USGS_8_1 | ecosystem: Environmental > Aquatic > Marine > Sediment | place: USA... | reverse complement strand
TCGGGGAATCGTCCACTACCAGTATATGTGCCATTATTAGTTCTCCTGTTTACTTCTATTAACTGTTTTCAACTACATGTTTCTGAATTGCACTTAGCAATTCATCTTTGGTAAAAGGTTTTGTCAGATACTGTTCAGAGCCAACAATTCTTCCACGTGCCTTGTCAAATAAACCGTCTTTGCTTGATAACATAATGACCGGCGTCTTTTTGAAAATCCGGTTATGTTTGATCAATGCACATGTTTGATAGCCATCAAGGCGTGGCATCATTACATCCACAAAAATAATATCTGGATGACTGTCTGTTATCTTGGATAATGCCTCAAAACCATCTACTGCTGTGATCACGTCGCATCCTGCTTTTTTCAACAGTGTTTCTGCTGTTCGACGAATTGTCTTGCTATCGTCGATCACCATAACTTTCAACCCGTCAAATCCATTCTGTTCCGTCACACTATCCCCTTCAAGAGCATCCTTGGTGTTGAAACCTTCATCTAAAACCGAACTCATGTAAAAATAACAACCCTTGGTAAATTAAATCTGTCCCTGGTTAATTTTCATCTGTACTGAACGGGTAAAACCTGTATTATCTTGTTACCTGTTTGTACAAAAAGTGCGCTAACATGTACCTGATACTGAATCCCTTTCCGGACATAAACCGTTATGAGTATTGAACATCTCCATTCTGTGCCTCATTTGACTACTGCTCTAACCGGTCCATTGCTACAGATAGAGTCGCACTTACTTTCCCAACAGGCCGATATTGAGGCCTGGTTCCGTCAGCAATGGCTCAATACCCCTGCTCCTTTTTATGCCTCGGTTGATCTGCGCAACGCTGGCTTTAAACTGGCACCGGTTGATACCAACCTGTTCCCCGCCGGTTTTAACAATCTGAACCCTGACTTTTTGCCCCTGTGTATTCAGGCCGTCCAACTGGCGATTGAGCATGCCTGCCCGAAGGCCAGAAAGGTGCTTCTGATCCCTGAAAGCCACACCCGAAATCAGTTCTATTTCGAAAGTATTGCGACCCTGCAGGAAATCCTTATAAAAGCTGGGTTTGAAGTACGTATCGGCTCATTAATTCAAGAACTTGAGCAACCCAAAGACTTCCCTTTACCCAGTGGTCGCAGCATCAAACTGGAGCCATTGATACGTGAAAACAACAAGGTCGGTGTACCCGGATTCTTCCCCTGTATGGTGCTATTGAACAACGACCTGTCCGGAGGACGGCCAGACATATTGGAAAACCTTGATAATCAGATGGTTATGCCACCAATCGAACTTGGCTGGTCTAATCGGCTCAAATCTTCTCATTTCAATTATTACCGGGAAATTACTGAGGAATTCGCTAAGTTAATCAATATTGACCCCTGGCTCATCACCCCCTTGTTCCGCAACTGTGGCGAAATAGATTTTAAAAAGCGTGAAGGGGAAGATTGTCTGGCACGTAATGCAGATGCCCTGCTCAAGGCCATCAAGGACAAATACAAGGAACATGGTCTGGACGCCAAACCCTTTGTCATTATCAAGGCCGATGCCGGCACGTATGGCATGGGTATCATGACCGTACACAGTGGTGAGGAAATTTACGATCTGAACCGCAAACAGCGCACCAAAATGTCCGCCTCCAAGGCCGGTCAAAATGTAAGTCAGGTCATTATTCAGGAAGGTGTTTATACCTTCGAGACATGGGGGCCGGAACAGGCCGTCGCTGAGCCGGTTATCTATATGATGGATCGTTTTGTGGTCGGCGGTTTTTACCGTGTACATACTGGCCGAGGTGCAAATGAAAACCTGAATGCACCAGGTATGCATTTTGAACCACTGGCTTTTGTTGAATCCTGTAATACGCCTGACCTGAATAAATCACCGGATGCCAATCCCAATCGGTTTTATGCCTACGGTGTTATCGCCCGACTGGCATTACTGGCTGCTGCACGCGAACTGGCTGAACATAAAAGTAAAAACACATGATCAAGCTCGGTGTCATCATGGACCCGATAGAGTCCATTAATATTAAGAAGGACAGCACCTTTGCCATGTTGCTGGCTGCACAGGCACGCGGCTGGAAACTTTTTTATATGACCCAGAATGATCTGTCCTATCAGAATAACACTGTCACTGCCCATTACCGGGAACTGTCTGTCACTGATGATCCACAGCAATGGTTTGAGCTTGGCAAACAACATTCCTTTCCGTTGCATGAACTGGATGTTGTTCTCATGCGTAAAGATCCGCCTTTTGATATGGAATATATCTATACCACTTATCTGCTGGAACAGGCTGAAGCCAAAGGCACACTGATCGTCAACAAACCGCAGGCCTTACGTGATGCCAATGAAAAAATGTTCACCCTGTGCTTTAGCGATCTGACACCACCGACACTGGTTTCACGCGAGGCAGAAGACATCCGTGAATTTTTAAATGAACAACAGGAAATTATTTTAAAGCCTCTCGGCGGTATGGGCGGTGAATCCATTTTTCATGTTACACAAAATGATTTAAACATTGCCGTTATCATTGAAACCCTGACAGCCCACGGTACACGCTATGCCATGTGCCAGAAGTTCATTCCTGAAATCAAGTCAGGAGACAAGCGTATTTTAATGATTGATGGTGAATCCGTACCCTACGCACTGGCACGTATTCCGGCTGAAGGAGAATTGCGAGGTAATCTTGCCGCCGGTGGAAAAGGTGTTGGTATTGAACTCAGTGAAAACGATCAGCGTATTTGTAAAGCGCTTGCACCCGTGTTGAGAGAAAAAGGTATTCTGTTTGCCGGTATCGATGTCATTGGTGACTACCTGACAGAAATCAACATTACCAGCCCGACCTGTATACGTGAACTTGATGCCATTTTTGGTCTTGATATTGGCGGGCAATTAATGGATGTTATCGAGAAAAAACTGAATCACTGATGTTGTCAGACCGTTTTATTCCTTTACTGATTTTACTGACACTATTACTGTCTGCCTGCTCCCGCCAACCTGAAATCCATAATCAGCGTTTACTGGTCTTTGGTACCATTATTGATATTTCTATTGTTGGTGTTGATAAAAACACAGCCAATAATGCCTTCAAAATTATTGAAGATGATTTCAAGTACATGCATGAAGCATGGCATGCATGGCAACCCGGTGCACTGGGACGTATTAATAACCTGTTACCCACTACTGCCAGTTTTACGATCGCACCTTCGATGCTGCCTGTCATACAAAAAGCCACTGCCCTTTCCGATCAAAGTAATCACCTGTTTAATCCCGCGATTGGCAACCTGATTCGTGCATGGGGCTTTCACAGTAATGACTTGCCCACAAAACTCCCTGATCAAAAAACCATACATGAACTGGTAAAACAAAACCCGACCATGGATGATCTGGAACTCAATGGTATTACCATGCGTTCCCGAAATTCGGCAATGCTTCTTGATATGGGTGCATTCGCCAAGGGTTATGGTATTGATGTGGGTATTGAGAATTTGCGTAAACTCGGAATAGACAATGCCATTATCAATGCCGGTGGTGATTTACGTGCCATTGGTAAAAAAGGCGATCGTAACTGGCGTATTGGTGTACGTCATCCTCGCAACAACAGCATACTGGCCTCCATTGAAATGCAAGGTGATGAAAGCATTTTCACCTCTGGTGACTACGAACGCTTTTTTGATCACGAAGGAAAACGTTATCACCATATTATTGATCCGCGCACCGGTTACCCGGCAGATAAAACCACCTCGGTCACAGTAATACACAGCGACGGCGCCACCGCCGATGCCGCCGCCACCGCTTTGTTTATTGCCGGTCCTGAACAATGGCATGCCATTGCCAGACAAATGAACATAAAATATGTCATGCTCATTGATAAACATGGTCATATCCACATGAACCCTGCCATGCAAAAACGCATCCGGTTTGTCACTGACACACAACCGGAAATCACCATCAGTGAACCGCTATGACACGCACCGACTACATTGTAGTCATCCTTGCCCTGTGTGCCCTGCCATGGCTGTATATTAAATACTGGTCAACCAATGACACTGCGACCAATGTCATCATATCCACTTACGATAATAAAAAAATTATTCTACCCCTGTCTGAAAACAAAACTATAAATGTAAAGGGGCCAATGGGGGAAAATATCATTGAAATAAATAATAACAAGGCACGCTTTATCAACTCTCCGTGCCCGAATAAAATCTGTATTCACTCCGGCTGGCTGGAAGATACCAATGATGTAGCGGCATGTTTACCGAATGGAGTTTCGATTTCAATTGGGAATAGGCATCAGGAATTTGATGCCATTAATTTTTAATTTCTTTTGTCGCTAACGCGACGGTTTCATATGTGGGCTTTCCGTGCCCACACCACGGGGTACTTTTGTTTCGGCAAAAGTACCCAAAACCATTTTCCCGAAGACTTGTTGTGCTCCGCACAATTCCCTGCGCTTCTCGCCAAAATCAGCGCAATCACAACTCGCGCGCGGCCTGCGGCCACACCGGCTCGAACAGGGTGATTGCTTCTTCTGATTTTGTCTGCGATGCTCGGCTTCATCTGACGGGATAAAAAACCAAAATACTGGTAACATAAATGACCGATGTCGACCCATAGCAGACAGTCGTTCTTTAAATAGCTTGGGAGACGCCGTATTATATATCTCACATATAACGTATTCTTTCACCCCATTTAGGGGGTCTACTTATAGTTATGCGGGTAACAAAATATGAATTCTTGGCGTAAGGCGCTAGCATTATTTTTCGGTATTTCGGGTTCAAGTTTCTCGTTAGGCGGCGCAATCCTAACAACAAATCTTGAAATAACAGATAATTCGATTATGCCTTTAATTCACATCCTTCTTATATTAACAGGGATACTTGCAGTGTTTCTTTCTGCCTTTATATGGAAAGGGAAAAATTGGGCGCGAAAATCTATTTTAGGTATTCTCATTATTGGATTTCTATGTATGGTAATGCTTGCGGTTATAGATTTTAATTCATCAACTAATTCGGTCGTTGAAGGGATAGGTAACATATCTTTCTATATATCACTTTTAATGGTACCAATATTTTTGATATATGTTCTTCTGAGGGAAGATGTAAAGAATGAATTTGAGAGCTAAATCGCATAACAATGCGCTTAAGGAGTAGGACCACGCTAACCGTGCGGCCTCTTAGCTAAACATGTTAAATGTCCGCTATTGGCCGTAAGCAGAAGTAAAGTACTTGATGTTTTTCTCTCCCATCGGCACAGCCGAGTAGCACAGTGAAAATCCAGAAATAATGAATCACCCTGTTCGAGCCGGTGTGGCCGCAGGCCGCGCGCGAGTTGTGATTCATCTGGATTTTCACTGTTCAACGAGGGGATTTCTGTGACGTTGGGCACCCTTCTCTTTTGAATACTTTTCTCTTGGGTGCGCAAGAGAAAAGTATTTCGTCGCGCGGGGGCGAATCCCCGCATAAAAAATCAAGCCGTCACGCAGTGACACCCACTATAATAACCCCCATGAACCTGACTCTCACCACTACCCGTGAAGATCACCTCATCGCCTGGCTGACAGCACTTGCTGTTACGATTCATGTGCTGGAAAGTACGCTCCCCACTCCCCTGCCCGGTATCAAACCCGGTCTGGCGAATATCATCACCGTTGTGGTGCTGGTACGTTACGGGATAAAAACGGCGATCTGGGTGTCTCTATTAAGGGTATTGATCGGGAGTATAGTGCTGGGTACGTTTTTATCGCCCACATTCATGTTGAGCCTGACCGGAGCGACAGCGAGTGTGGTAGTACTGGTTGTTTTGAGTCAGTTAAACACCATATTACCCTTTATCAGCTTTGGTGCAGTCAGTTATGCCGTGTTTGCTGCCTGTGCCCACATGGCAGGACAGTTTTTCATGGCATATCTGCTGTTTTTACCTCACCCGGCCATGTTTAAAATGCTACCCTTATTTATGACTGCGGCTGTTTTGGCCGGGATTTTGACAGGTATAATTGCCGGAACACTATTAAATAGAATACAAACTCAGGATGTCAGTAGCACAAACAACACAAGTAACACCGGATGACCGCCTCGGGATGACGTTGCTGTTTGCCGTCATCCTGCATGCAATTGTGATTCTGGGAATTACCTTTACAGTATTAAAGGACAAATCATCCGGCAAATCACCACCGCTGGAAATCACTCTGGTGCATAGCAAGAGCGAGCAGGCACCTGTTAAGGAAGACTATCTCGCACAGGTAAACCAGATTGGTGGCGGTAATACCAAAAATAAATTACGCCCCACCAGTCCGACAGCCAAACCGTTTACCGCGCCAGTACCGGATCGTGCCGAGGCATTTCGTCCTGCCATGCAGGCAACACCACGCAAACAACAGTTGATCAAAAACACATTGACAACAAAACGTGATTCTTATGACATCAATACCCGTATAAAGGAAAAAAACCAGCAGGTTGAAAAAAAGCGTTTGCCCAATGCACGTGAATTGATCAGCAGCAGCATGGAAGTCGCCAGTCTGAATGCGGAAATGAATGAGCGCCAGCAAATGCATTCGAGCAACTTGCGCAGTAAACGCATTGCCGCCAACACACGTGAATACAAATACGCCAGTTATATGGAGGCGTGGCGTGCCAAGGTAGAACGCATTGGTAACATCAATTATCCGGAAGCCGCCAAACAACGTAATCTGACCGGCAACCTGTTAATGGATGTTGTACTGAATGCCAATGGCACGGTGAATAACATTACACTTCGTCGTTCTTCCGGCAACAAGATACTGGATGACGCCGCTATCCGGATTGTGAGGCTGGCCGCTCCGTTTGCCCCGTTCCCTGATAATATACGCAAGGATGTGGATGTACTGGTGATATCAAGAACCTGGCAATTCCTCGATAATAACAGTCTGAGAAGCCGCTAAAGTGGTGCTTGCCAGTTACGGCTGACTACAGGATACTATTCATATATGGATGCAACGACAGATCTGACTGGTCATTTTCTTATTGCCATGCCGGCTCTTGAGGACCCGAATTTCTATCACACAGTTACGCTGATATGTCAGCATAATGATGAGGGAGCAATGGGTGTTGTTTTCAATCGCCCACTGGATATTGATTTGGGTGAGGTGTTCAAACACATGGAAATTGAAACCAAAGACAAGGAGCTGGAAAAAAAACATGTCTATTATGGTGGCCCGGTACAAGTCGAACGCGGTTTTGTTTTGCACAAGCCTGATGGTGACTGGGAATCCACCATGCCCATTTCGGATGAACTGGCGGTAACCACTTCACGTGATATTATTGAAGACATTGCGCAAGGCAAGGGACCGGAAAAATTTTTGATTGCACTCGGTTATGCCGGTTGGGAAGCAGGTCAGCTGGAATATGAAATCAGCGAGAATGCCTGGCTATCTGGCCCTGCCAATATCGATATCATTTTTGATACCGCGTATGACAAACGTTGGGAATCCGCCGCTTCTGTTATTGGTGTTGACCTGAAACTGATCTCCGGCGATATGGGTCACGCCTGATTCTGCTCACTGCATGAATACAACATCAGCACGTACCATACTTGGTTTTGACTATGGCGAAGAACGTATTGGTGTTGCAGTTGCACAGGAAGTAACAGCGACTGCAGCCCCAGTGACAACACTCAAAACAGTCAAGGGAGCACCGGACTGGGACGGGATCAGTCAACTGGTTGAACAATGGCAACCTGCATTGTTTATTGTCGGCTTGCCACTTAATATGGATGGTACTGAAAGTAACATGTGTAAAAAGGCACGCCGCTTTGGCAATCAGCTAAATGGGCGTTACAATCTGGATGTTATCTGGATTGATGAACGACTGTCATCTATAGAGGCAGAACAGATAAAACAGGATAAAGGTGCACAGCATCAAACCGATGAAATAGCGGCACAACTCATTTTGCAGACATGGCTAAATGAAAACGGATTACATACATGAGCAATGATACAGAAACCCAGCAATTGCTGGACAAAATTACACTCGATCTGAAGCAGCTGCTTAAGGAAAAGTCGATCAGCGATCCACTCATGATCGGTATTCATACCGGTGGGGCCTGGGTGGCGAAAGAACTACATACCATGCTGGCCATCAAGGAACCGCTCGGACTGCTTGATATCTCGTTTTACCGTGATGACTTTAGCCGTATTGGTATTAACCCGCAGGTTAAACCATCCAAACTACCTTTCAATCTGGATAATCGGCATATTGTTCTGGTCGATGATGTCCTGCACACAGGCCGCACTATCCGTGCCGCCATGAATGAACTGTTTGATTATGGTCGTCCGGCAGCGGTGTATCTGGTTACACTGGTGGAACGCAGTGGCCGTGAACTCCCGATTGAGGCCAATATCACCGGGAAACATGTAGAACTGGCCGCAAATGAACACATCAAGCTCAATGGCCCGGACAATCTGAGCCTGATTATCCAGAAGGTCTGAGTTGACCAAAACCACATCCCGACACGATTAATTTTCCTGTTTTTTAAAATTGCTATGGAAACCCGGCCGCGCCTCAACTAGAATAGCCGCGGTAGGTATAAATGGACCCAAAGAAAGCCTCAGGCAAACTGCAAACAGATTCAAACGGGCGCCTTCGCCACTTCTTGACGATCGAGGGCCTCAAATCCGATCTTCTTACCGAAATTCTCGATACCGCCGAATCCTTCTCCAGTGTGGCTGAACAGGCCATTAAAAAAGTTCCGCTTCTGCGTGGTGTCACTGTCGCCAACCTGTTTTTCGAAGCCAGTACTCGCACCCGTACCACATTTGAAGTTGCGGCCAAGCGCCTGTCGGCAGACGTACTCAATCTGAATATCAATACTTCTGCGACCTCCAAGGGTGAATCCCTGCTGGATACACTGCGTAATCTTGAGGCCATGAACTGCGACATGTTTGTGGTTCGACACAACAATAGCGGTGCCGCTCACTTCATTGCTCAACATGTGGCACCTCATTTACGTATTATCAATGCCGGTGATGGACGACATGCCCACCCGACACAGGCAATGCTGGATATGTTTACGATTCGTCGTCATAAAAAGGAATTTAACAATTTACGTATCGCCATTGTCGGTGATGTCATGCATTCACGTGTTGCACGTTCACAAATTCATGCACTATCAACTCTCGGTGCGGCTGAAATCAGGGTGGTTGCTCCCAAGACATTATTACCGCGTGATGTACAAAAACTCGGTGTGCATGTTTATCACGATTTATGTGAAGGTATTAAGGATGTGGATGTCATTATCATGCTACGTTTACAGCGTGAACGCATGACCAGTGCCTTTTTGCCGAGTGAGCATGAATACTTCCACCTTTATGGCCTGACCGAAGAAAAACTTCAGTTCGCCAAACCGGATGTCATGGTGATGCACCCCGGCCCGATTAATCGTGGTGTCGAAATGGATTCAAAAGTAGCAGATGGAACACATTCGGTCATTCTTGAACAGGTAACAAACGGCATTGCAGTACGTATGGCAATCATGGCCATGATCATGGGAAATCGTCATGGTCAGGAGCATGCATCATGAAACTCATCATAAAAAACGGACATGTGATTGACCCGGCCAATAATATAGATGCCAAACATGATGTTTATATTGCTGACGGAAAAATTTTATCGGTTGGGAAAATGCCCGCCGGATTTGATGCCGAAAAAACTATTGATGCAAAAGGTAAGATTGTCTGTCCCGGTCTGGTTGATTTATGTGCCCGCATGCGTGAACCGGGTCAGGAACACAAGGCAACAATAAAAAGTGAAACACTGGCCGCGGCCAGTAATGGGATTACGACACTGTGCTGTCCACCCGATACCCAACCGGTTATTGATACACAGGCTGTTTTTGAATCCATTTATGATCGTGCCGAACATTATGGCTATGCACAGATTCTACCTCTTGGTGCGCTGACTCAGGGGCTGGACGGAAGTCGTTTAAGTGAAATGGCCGCCCTTAAGGAAGTCGGTTGTACCGGTGTCAGTAATGCCATGCACCCGATTGAGAACATGGTGATTATGCGCCGCGCCATGGAATATGCAGCGACATTTGATTTAACTGTCTTTATACAACCTGAAGATCCGGTTTTGCGGGATGGCGGCACAGCACATGAAGGTGAGTTGAGCACACGTCTTGGGTTAAGAGGTATTCCGCAGGCAGCAGAAACGGTTGCCGTTGCCACTTATATTGCACTGGCAGCAGAAACCGGTGTACGCGTCCACTTTAATCATCTTTCAACTGCACGTGCAGTCCAGATGGTCGGTCGTGCCATTCATGATGGACATCCAATCAGTGCTGATGTCACTGCCCATCACCTGTTCCTGACTGAAATGGAATTGGGCGATTACAATACCAATGGTTTTGTTGAACCGCCTCTGCGCTCACAGCGAGATCGTGACGGCTTGCGCGATGGTATTGCCAAGGGAGCAATTGCGGCCATTTGTTCTGACCACCAACCACATGAACTGGATGCCAAACTGACCCCGTTTGCATTGGCTGAACCGGGTATTTCATCACTTGATACCCTGCTGCCACTTGGATTAAGACTGGTCGATGAGGGTGTAATGACCTTAAGTAATATGCTGGCCAGCATAACTTGCAAACCGGCACAAATCCTGAACATTGATGCAGGCACCTTAAGTGAAGGTGGTCAAGCCGATGTGTGTATTTTTGATTCGGATAAAAGCTGGCAATTGAACGCAGAAACCATGACAAGTCGTGGCAAGAACTCACCCTTTATTGGCTGGGAGTTCAAGGGCAAGGTCACGCATACCCTGCACAAAGGTCGACTGGTATTTGGTGAATAAATTTCAGGCTGGAATATTTTTAACTATCGTTTCCACTTAATTTAACGTTTTTAATATGTCACATCGCGCCACTATTTTTCTCGAAAATGCTGAAATACTTTCTCATGAAAGTTTTGCTGGCGATCAGTATGTTTTGCGTATCCATGCGCCCAAATGTACGCAGCACGCCAAACCGGGCAGTTTTATGCATATCACCTGCGATCCGGCTTTACCGATGCGCCGCCCGATTTCCATTATGCGTGTTGACAGCAACGCCGGGTGGGTAGATTTGCTCTATAAGGCGGTTGGTAACGGGACACGCTTGCTGGCACAAAGAAAGCCAGGTGAAAAACTCAGCACATTGGGTCCTATTGGGAATGGCTTTACATTCAATGAAAATAAAACCCGACCACTTTTGATTGGTGGTGGTGTTGGTATGCCGCCCATGATTTTTATTGCTGATGAACTACGCAAGAAAAAAACGCACCAGCCTTTTGTTATACTGGGTTCGGAAGTCCCTTTTCCATTCAAACAACAACCATCACAATTTATATTACCCGGCATACCGGAAGGTGTGATTGGCACCATGCCATTAATGGAAGACTGGGGTATCCCATGTCGTCTTGCCAGCCTGCAGGATTATCCCGGTTGTTTTAATGGCTACGTTACTGATCTCGCACGCACATGGCTCAATGCACTGGATGAACAACAGCGCGGTGAAGTGGAAATATTTTCCTGTGGACCGCACCCAATGCTGGAAGCCGTTGCCAAATTGGCCAAAGAATATTCTCTCCCATCACAACTCTCGTTGGAAGAATTCATGGCCTGTGGTGTCGGTGGCTGTGCCGGTTGTACCGTACCCGTTCAAACAGACAATGGTATGGCGATGAAACGGGTATGTGTGGATGGACCTGTGTTCAAAGGAGATACTGTTTTTGGATAACGATTTATCAAAGCTAGCACATATAGATAGCTTTGTACGAATTGGATTTTCTTTTAAGACAAGGAAAAAATAAGCGAAAAAGCGGAGTTTACACGTTAGTAAATGAGCATTTTGAGCTAAATTTTGACGCAGTATTAGAAGAAAAGACTTTTGTACAAACTATCTAAAAAAAAACGACAGCCTTGGCTGTCGTTTTTATGTCGGTTATTTTATTTCTGATTATTTGCGTCTGGCAAAACCAATCAAGCCCAGAAGACCCGAGCCGAACAACCAGACAGCAGCCGGAACCGGAACCGGGTTTGGATTAATAATTTCAATTCCTGTATTCCAGTAACCAACAAATGTATCATTATCACCAAATCGGAAAACACTTTCACCAACGGGTAAAGAAGAGTAGAAATTATCAGTTGCACCATTCACTCCGGCTGACATAAGTATCTCAAATCCATCCAGTACACCACTGGTTAAATGAAATGTCGGTGAACCTGTACCAAAATTAACATCATTTGAAGCATCAAAGACTGTATTACCAACAGTAATGGTCATGGTATTCTCCATACCAGCACCGAATGCCAATGTGCCTGTCGCATCGCCACCAATCAAGGAGCCTTCGACTATCTGATAACCCGATCCGACATCACTAATTATACCTGTAGCGGTAACCAGACTACCGTCAACCAGCCCAAACGGGTTAGAACCTGCGCTAACCACCTCACCTGTAATCTTATAACTTATGTAATTTACTGATATGGCATTGGTGTTGCCCGCCACCACGAACAACATCAGGCCCAATAAGGCATATATATTTTTTCTAATAACCGACATATTACTCCTCCAAAACCTGACAACACTCCCCACAATTTCCAGATTATTAATATTCTTTCATGTGGTTTTCTTTAATAAAATTTATATCTCTAGTGCAATTAACATGCCTAAAATAATAATTACTTTTAAAACAATAGGTTATATAACTGATTATTCACTCCATCTGGTTTTTTGCTTACGATCTGTAAAGTTTTCTGACAACTGTTTTCCCAAAGAATATTAGTAAATACTTATATATCAGCAACTTATAATAGATTGTTTCTATATAAAACAGTATGTTAGTTATATATAAAGGTGAAAATGGTAGACTGGACTAGTTTATATTAGGTGTAAAATTATCTGACAAATCAGATTTTAAATAATAATAATAAATACAATGAGTTACTCATGGATAGATGCAATCATTGGCAATCTATCTCCGGCGCATATTTTCAATGGAATCATCCAACAGACCCACATCACCGCTTAGTGTTGTTCCAGTGCCCGCATCCTTATCCAGCTTAATCGCGAGTCGCAACTCATTGGCAGAGTCAGCATGTTTCAATGCATCTTCCTTGGTAATGGTTCCCTGCTTATACATTTCAAACAGCGCCTGATCGAAAGTGATCATGCCCAGCTCTCTTGATTTCTTCATCACATCCTTAATCAGATGCAGATCCCCTTTACGAATATAATCAGCAACCAGTGGTGTGTTAATCAGTATTTCAACAGCCGGCCAGCGTGATTCTCTATCTATTGATGGAATTAATTGTTGTGCAATGATGGCTCTCAGATTCAGAGACAAATCAAGCAAGAGCTGATCACGTCTGTCTTCACTGAAGAAAGCAATGATTCTGTCCAGTGCCTGATTGGCATTGTTTGCATGCAAGGTAGCAAGACACAAGTGCCCGGTCTCCGCGAATGTAATTGCATGTTCCATTGTTTCGCGCGATCGAATTTCACCAATTAAAATAACATCCGGTGCCTGTCGCAATGTGTTTTTCAATGCCACTTCATAGGAAGCCGTATCTATTCCGACTTCGCGTTGGGTAATAATGCATTGATTGTGATTGTGAACAAACTCAATCGGATCTTCTATGGTAATGATATGGCCTTTACCATGCCGGTTACGATGACCAATCATGGCTGCCAGAGAACTTGATTTACCGGTGCCGGTTGCACCTACAAACAAAACCAGACCTCGTTTAATGACTGAAAATTCTTCGAGTATTTTCGGTAAATGCAGTTCTTCCAATGTTGGAATCACGGTTTCTATTTTACGTAACACCATCCCGTAGTTATTACGCTGTTGAAATGCACTGGCGCGGAAACGGCCAATGCCAGGTCGGCTGATTGCAAAATTGGCTTCACTGGTTTCAATAAACGGCACCTTGAGATATTCAGGTACGATACTGATGATGAGATCTCGTGTCTCTTCCGGCTTCAGGGGTTCTTTTGAAATGGGAACAATTTCACCGTGGATTTTGGCACTGGGTGCCAAACCGGCAGTAATGAACAAATCTGATGCATTCTTCTCCACCATCAGTTTGAGCATTGCATCTAGTCGCATCATGGTTACCGGCTCCGTGCCTTAAGGGCTGTAAAATAATACTAACCGAATGCATCCTTGTTTGCAGCCCGCATTTGCGCATCGGACTTGCTCACTGTGCCTTTTTGCACGAGCTCCTGCAAGCACTGATCGAGTGTCTGCATGCCAACAGATTGACCGGTCTGGATAGCAGAATACATTTGCGGGATCTTATTTTCACGAATCAGGTTTCGAATCGCCGGTGTCCCGATCATGATCTCGTGTGCAGCAACACGACCACCACCAATCTTTTTAAGCAGGGTTTGCGAAATTACTGCACGCAATGATTCAGACAACATGGAACGTACCATGTCTTTTTCAGCTGCCGGAAACACGTCAACAATACGGTCAATGGTTTTGGCTGCTGAACTGGTATGCAGTGTACCGAATACAAGGTGACCGGTTTCAGCCGCGGTCAGTGCCAGTCGAATTGTTTCAAGGTCACGCATTTCACCCACCAGAATAATGTCCGGATCTTCACGTAATGCGGAACGCAGTGCCTCGTTAAATCCAAGTGTGTCACGATGCACTTCGCGCTGGTTCACCAGACATTTTTTACTCTGGTGCACAAATTCGATCGGGTCCTCGACAGTTAGTATGTGCGCATACTCGGTTTCGTTCTTGTAGTTGACCATACCGGCCAGCGTTGTTGATTTACCGGAACCGGTTGGACCGGTTACCAGTACAATCCCGCGCGGGTTATCTGCAATGGTCTTGAATACAGGCGGACAACCGAGTTCTTCCAGCGTCAGAATATTGGAAGGAATGGTACGAAATACCGCACCGGCACCCCGATTATGGTTGAATGCATTGACACGGAAACGGGCAAGACCAGGTATCTCAAATGAAAAGTCGGTTTCAAAAAATTCTTCATAGTCCTTGCGTTGTTTATCATTCATAATGTCATAAATCAGCGCATGAACTTCCTTGTGCTCCATTGGCGGCACATTAATACGGCGAATGTCACCATCGACACGAATCATGGGCGGTAAGCCAGCTGACATATGTAAATCGGATGCGCCATTTTTGACACTAAATGCGAGTAATTCAGCGATATCCATTGAAGATCCCCTGTTATATTATTTCGATAGTTCCATTCTTATCGGCTCAGAAACGAACAAATTAAGTATAGAAGATAATATTGAATACAAAATCCCGATTAAAATCAGTCACTAATCGAATAAAACAGGCAGAGGAAAAGTATGGTCGTTCGCCTGATTCTGTTCAATTATTGGCCGTTAGCAAGGTGCATCCGGCTGAAAAAATCCGTGAGGCGCATGCGGCTGGCCAGACCTGGTTTGGCGAAAACTACCTGCAGGAAGCACTCGATAAAATGGAGCAGTTATCTGATCTGGATCTGGACTGGCATTTCATCGGCGCAATCCAATCTAACAAGACTCGTCAGATTGCAGAACATTTCAACTGGGCACATGGTGTTAACAGCATCAAGGTCGCACGTCGTCTGGGAGAACAACGTCCCGACTCTCTTGATCCCATCAATATCTGCCTGCAGGTCAATATCAGTGGCGAAGAAAGTAAATCAGGCATTTCACCTGATACGGTGATAACCATTGCGCGTGATGTCATGCAGATACCCGGCATCAAATTGCGTGGGCTAATGGCCATTCCGGAATACAGTGCTGATTTTGAACAACAGCGGAAACCTTTTCGAAAACTACGGGAACTGCTGGAACAATCCAATCAACAGGGTATGGAAATGGATACCCTGTCCATGGGTATGTCAGGCGACATGGAAGCAGCCATTGCCGAGGGGGCAACTATCGTTCGGATTGGAACAGATATATTTGGTGAAAGACCCAAAAAACAAGGTTAATTTTTTCTTCCGGCGATTTCTCTCATTTTCAAAGCGGAGAGCTAAATTGATCAGAATGCACCTACAACTCTAATCATAAATCCTGTATCTTAATCATATGAAAAACAGCACGATTGCATTCATTGGTGGTGGCAACATGGCAAGCAGCCTGATTGGCGGTTTGATCGCAGATGGCTGTCCGCCCGGAAACCTGTGGGTCACTGATTTGAATCAGGGCAAACTGGATTACCTTGCCAACCGGTTTTCCATTAACACCACTCCGGATAACAACAAAGCAGTTACCAATGCCGATGTGGTTGTGTTGTGTGTTAAACCACAAGTTATGCATGAAGTTATTGTTGGTATTACCGATTCAATACAAACCAGAAAACCGCTTGTCATCTCTGTTGCCGCCGGTATCCGTGAAAAAGATTTACAAACTTGGCTGGGTGGTAATGTTGCCATTGTACGGGTCATGCCTAATACACCTGCATTAATACAAACCGGTGCCAGCGGCCTTTTTGCCAATACCTATGTTTCTGAAGAACAGTGTAATCTGGCTGAAAGTATTTTACGTGCTGTGGGTCTGGCACTCTGGCTGGATGATGAAGCCATGATGGATATTGTGACCGCCCTTTCCGGCAGTGGACCGGCCTATTTCTTTTATGTCATGGAGGCAATGGAAAAAGCGGCCACTACGCTGGGAATGGAGCAAAAAACAGCACGACTGCTGACATTACAAACCGCACTGGGTGCGGCCAAAATGGCACTGGAAAGTGCTGAAGACATTGCTGAATTACGTCAGCGTGTTACTTCGCCCGGTGGCACAACTGAACAGGCTATCAATACATTACAATCCGGTGGGCTGGAAACATTATTTGCCGATGCACTGACAGCAGCGGCTAATCGTTCAAAAGAACTGGCAAAAGAGTTTGGAGAAAAATAGTGGGCAATGATTATCTGACCAATCCCCTTGTGTTTCTTATCTCAACCCTGTTTGATCTTTACATACTGGTTGTGATGCTGCGTTTTATATTTCAATTAATCCGTGCTGATTTTTATAACCCGTTATCACAATTTATTGTCAAGGTAACAAGTCCGCTGCTCATCCCCTTACGACGCGTCATTCCCTCCGTGGGTAAAATAGATACATCATGTGTTGTCTTGCTGATCGTATTACAATTAATCAAACTCAGCGTGATCGGTTTGCTATCCAGCGGCATGTTTACCATCGGGATGTTACTGGTGTTGGCAGTCGCTGAAACAGTTTCTCTGGTTTTCAATATATTTGTTTTTGGTATCCTGATTCAGGTTATTCTGAGCTGGATCAATCCCGGCAGCTACAACCCGATCACTGCAATACTTTACAGCCTGACTGAACCGGTACTCGGCCCGTTCCGTCGATTGATCCCGCCTATTGCCGGATTTGATCTGTCACCCATTGCCGCCCTGCTGGCATTGCAAATTGCCAAGATGCTGGTCATACCACCCATCGTTGCACTTGCACGCAGTTTTGCCGGATAACGCCTGCGTATACCGGCGCCAAAACAACTCCCCGACTGCATTTTACCCCTTGAAAAGTGAGGCAAGGTTCACACTACGGCACCGTTTTTAGCTGATTTACTTCAGTTTTACCCCGTATGACTCGATATAACGGGTATAGCTGTTACTTACTGAATTTACTGGAAAAACTATGGAAATGACCGATTTTTCCCGCCGTATCGAGGACTACTCAGAATGGAAGTCCAGTCTGGTACTGCAAATTGAAAAATACAAGAAGTGGCTCGATGATCAGGGGCTTGAATCCACTGACACAGATTTGCGCATTTATGAATTACTCGAAACGCTTAAGTCGGATCGTGTCACTGTCGCTTTCGTTGCAGAATTTTCCCGTGGTAAAACAGAACTGATTAACGCGATTTTCTTTGCCGCGTACAAACGTCGTCTGCTCCCTTCCGAGGCAGGACGTACCACCATGTGTCCGACAGAACTTTTCTATGATGATAAAAGTGATGATGCCTATCTGCGTCTGTTACCGATTGAAACACGTGCCGAAGAAAAAAGTATCGCCGAATACAAACAGGATCCACTGGCCTGGCAAAAGCATACTCTGAACACTGACTATCCGGATGAGATGGCGGATGTGTTCAAGGAAATCGTCAAGACTAAAAGAGTACCGGTCGAGGAAGCATTGCGACTCGGTCTATATGATGAAGAACATCATGAAACCATTGGCGGTGGTGAAGAAGTTGAAATTCCCATGTGGCGTCATGCCCTGATCAGTTTCCCGCATCCCTTGTTACAACAGGGTCTGGTCATTCTGGATACTCCCGGACTGAACGCACTGGGTAACGAACCGGAACTGACCGTTAACATGTTGCCTAATGCACAAGCTGTGCTGTTTGTTCTGGCTGCTGATACCGGTGTTACCAAATCCGATATGGACATGTGGAACAACTATATTCGTTCATTCCGGAATGTGCATGAAAAGGGATTGATGGTCGTAATGAACAAGATCGATACCTTGTGGGATGAACTCAAGGGTGAAAGCGCTATTGCACAAACTATCAGTAAACAATCTACCGATGCAGCAAAAATGCTGGGTATTACTGCTGATAGCATGTTTCCACTGTCTGCACAAAAAGGCCTGATTGCAAAGGTAAAACACGATCAACCTCTGCTGGAGCAATCACGTTTACTCGAGCTTGAAACATCACTGGCTGAAAACGTAATACCGCATAAACAAACCATTGTTCGAAATAATATTGTTAATAATATCGGTGCTATGGTGCAGGATTCACGCGGTATCATTGTATCGCGACTGCAAGAGGCTGATAAACAGAAGAAGGAACTGGAAAGCCTGAGTGGTAAAAATATGGATATGATTCAGCACCTGATGAAGACCACACGTGAAGAACAGGTTGTCTACCAAAAGAACCTGCAAAGTTTTCAGGTCAGTCATACCGCATTAAAACAAAAGGCACAGGGACTGATGGCATCACTCAGTGTAAGCGAAATTGATAAATTAATTGCGCAGGCTCGTGGTGATATGGCCGACAGCTGGACAACACATGGTCTCAAAGCCGGTATGAAAACTGTATTCGATGGTGCGCGTGACAACATGGACAATGCCAAAATGCAGGCAGACAAGATTCGTGATGAAGTACTGGCTATTTATAAAAAATTTCATGAAGAACATGACATGGTGGCTGTAAAACCAACTGTCTTTTCCATTACCAAATACAAACTGGAACTGGATAAACTGTATGAAGAGGCAGAGGAATTCAGAAAGAGCCCGGTCACTGCCATGACTGAAAAATATTTTGTGATTAAAAAATTCTTTATCTCTATGGCCAGTCATGCACGCAATACCTTCTACAGCGCACAGAAAGATGCAGATAACTGGGCCAAGATTGTAATGAACCCGTTGGTTCTGCAAATCAGGGAACACAAGGATGCCATGGACAAACGTCTTGCCAGCCTGCGCAAGATCAGTGAGTCACATGAAACACTGGATGTCAAAATCAAGGAACTGGAGACTGATATTGCCGGATTGAATGAGCAGCTGGCAACAATCGAAGGCATTCTCAACGCGATTGAGTTTCCTTTGGAACCGGAAGTCGAAATCGCCGCTACCGCCTAGAACTCCATTTCAGATACGATCTCTCTTCTTGCCCGATCGGGCTTGCTACCTTAGACTTATCTCTTAGATAACAAGAGCAGATCTGCCCCAAAATGCCAGACACTATTCCTGCCGATTCCATTGGTATTGTCAGTCCCAGCGTACAGAAGTTTGAGTCGCCGCTGGCGCTCGACTGCGGACGTGAATTAAAGGAATACGAGCTCATTTATGAAACATATGGTCAGCTCAATGCCGACAAGTCCAATGCTGTCCTGATTTGCCACGCCTTGAGCAGTAATCACCATGCCGCCGGTTATCACAGCATGGAAGACAAGAAACCCGGCTGGTGGGAAAACTGTATCGGACCGGGCAAACCGATTGATACCAATCGCTTCTTTGTTGTCTGTTCAAATAATCTGGGTGGCTGCAGTGGTTCTTCCGGACCAATGAGCATCAATCCGGAAACCGGCAAGCCCTATGGTCCCGACTTCCCCATTGTCACAGTGAAAGACTGGGTGCGCAGTCAGGCACGACTGGCTGATGCACTCGGTATTGATCAGTTTGCTGCCGTCGTTGGTGGATCACTTGGCGGCATGCAGGCACTACAGTGGGCGATTGATTTTCCGGATCGACTACGCCACAGCGTCATTATCGCCGCTGCACCGCGTTTGTCAGCACAGAACATTGCCTTTAATGAGGTGGCACGTCAGGCCATCATGACGGATCCGGAGTTTTATGAAGGCCGCTATCACGAACACAATACCGTGCCCAAACGCGGTCTGATGATCGCGCGCATGCTTGGCCATATTACCTATTTGTCGGATGACGCCATGCGCGGCAAGTTCGGACGTGAATTACGTGAAGGTAAAATTAATTACGGATTTGATGTCGAGTTTCAGATCGAGAGTTACTTGCGTTATCAGGGTCAGTCATTTGTTGACCGGTTTGATGCCAACACCTACCTGTTAATGACCAAGGCACTGGATTATTTTGATCCGGCAATCGACTACGATAATGATCTGACCAAGGCACTGGCGCATATCAAAACCAAATCACTGGTGATTTCATTTACCACTGACTGGCGTTTCGCACCTGAACGCTCAAAAGAGATCGTGAAGGCACTACATGATAACGACAAGGACTTCAGTTATATCGAAGTGGAAGCCGATCAGGGACATGATGCCTTTTTGATGAAAATACCTTATTACATGGATACTTTCTCAGCCTATATGGCGAATGTGAAATAACATGACTGAATTAAGACGCGACCTTGCCATTATCAGCGACTGGATCAAACCTAACAGTCGAATACTCGATCTGGGTTGTGGTAATGGCACACTGTTAAAACACCTGCGTGATGCACACGGTGTTAATGGCTATGGTCTCGAAATTGATACCAACAAAATTCTGGAATGTCTGAAAAAAGATCTCAACGTAATCCAGACCGACCTTGATGCCGGCCTGTCTGACTTTGATGAAGAGTCATTTGATTATGTTGTCATGACCCAGACACTGCAGGCCATTTATCATCCGGATAAACTCATTGAAGAAATGCTGCGTGTTGGTCGTGAAGGTATTGTCACCTTCCCCAACTTCGGTCACTGGAGGGCACGCCTGCATATTGCACTTGGCGGTCATATGCCGGTCTATGGTGCGATCCCCTATGAATGGTACAACACGCCCAATATTCACCTTTGTACTCTGAGTGACTTTGAGCAACTGTGTCGGGATAAAAATATAAAAATTCTGCAACGTGAAGTGGTAACAGCTGAACACAAGACCAGTACCACTATGAGAGTATTACCGAATCTGTTTGGTGAGCTGGCACTTTATCGGTTTAGCAGAAAATAATCCTTACAAGACACGCCACAAACTATAAATTCCAAACGCAATAACCGTTACACCTGCGATATGCCTCACCAGTGGCTTTTGTAATGTCCCCACCAGTTTGCCGGCCGCAAGTCCCATGAATAACATGGCAGGGACGGTGCCGAGTCCGAAGCTCACCATGAGTAATGCGCCTTGTGTGGATGAACTGGCGGTGAGTGTCCAAACTAACGCAGTGTAAACCATACCGCACGGGATCCAGCCCCAGATAACACCGGCTATTAATGCGCCATGATAATTTTTAATGGGTAAAAATTTTCTGCCAACCGGTTCAATGTGTTTCCAGACATGGCCACCGAGGTTTTCTATTTTTAAAAGCCCCTGCCACCAACCGGCAATATACAAGCCCAGTATGATCATAAAACCACCGGCAAACAGCGCGACATAAAAACGCAGCGCCTTGATATCCACCATATCGACAACCAGTGAACCAATACCGGCCACCAGTAAACCGGCAACAGCATAACTGCCAACACGACCGATATTATATAAAAGCACAAACGGCAACATGCGCATGACACGACCACGCACGGTTTCAGGTAAACCAATTGTTAATGCACTCACAATCCCGCCGCACATACCGGCACAATGAGTACTGCCAAACAGACCAACAAGAAACGCCGCTGCCAGCGTGATCTCGTCCATTACCATGGTACTGTGATCGTGCATAGATTATTTATTTAGTTCTTTGTCGACATTATTTTTTTTCATTAGATAAAGCACCAGTAAAATAGCAGGGATACCCACCAATGATGCGTAAATGAAAAAGAAGGCATAGCCCTGACTATCAACCACAATACCGGAAAAACCGCCGAGGAATTTTGCCGGCAGTGTCATTAAGGAACTGAACAAGGCGTACTGGGTTGCGGTATAGGCAGTATTAACGAGACTGGAAAGATAGGCAATAAACGCGGCACCGGCCAGACCACCGCTTAAATTATCTGCGCTGATCACAATGGCCAGCAAAGTCAGGTTGGGTTCCACACTCGCCATATACGCAAACAACAAATTAGTCGCCGATACCATGATCGCACCGAGTAACAGCGGCCGCATAATGCCATAACGTACCACCAGTATACCGCCCAGACCGGCACCAAAGATGGTCATGAAGAAACCGAATATTTTACTGACATTGGCAATCTCCACCTTGCTGAAACCCAGATCAAGATAAAACGGATTGGCCATCACACCCATCGTAATATCACTGATACGATAGACACCGACCAGTAACAAAATCACCAATGCCAATGAACCATTACGTTTGAAAAAATCGATAAACGGACAGACGACTGCACCAATAAACCACGAAACAGCGGTACGCACATAATCCGGTAAATGCGCAGACCGTTCCATGTAGTCAATCACACGCTGTTCCTGCATCATGGTTTCATTACTGACTTTTCGCTCCGGCTCTGCAATCAATAACACGGTAACAATGCCAACCAACATCAACCCTGCCATTGATATGTAAGCTGTTTGCCAATTGGTAAAGTCGGCAATATAAAACGCACCGGCACCGGCCGCCAGCAATGCCACGCGATAACCGAAAATATAACTTGCCGCCATTGCACCCTGCAGTTCCTTTTCTACTGCTTCAATACGATAGGCATCAATCGCCACATCCTGTGTCGCAGAAGAAAACGCGACCAGTAATGCAAACAACGCAACCGCTGTCAGGTTTTGATTCGGATCGGAAAACGCCATGCCGAGCAAACCGCAGGCAATACCGATTTGTGCAAGCAAAATCCAGCCACGGCGCTGGCCAAGTAAATGCGTAAATGGAAATAACGGCAGGCGATCAATCACCGGCGACCAGAATACCTTTATAGAATACGTAATCCCGACCCAGCTGAAAAAACCAATCGCACTGCGTGTCAGACCTTCATCCGTCAGCCATGCCGATAAGGTTGAGAACACCAATAAAAAAGGCAGACCGGCAGAGAAGCCCAGAAACAGCATGGTGATCACACGCGGTTTCAGGTAAACACGTAATGCCTCTTGCCAACTGTGCAGGGTTTTTATCATTTATAATTTGTAATCGTAATCAATCGTCAATGGCGCATAACTTGATAACTACTGGTTTCATGGCGCTTTCTCTAAATAAGTTTTTTCCAGTGGCAAATTGGTATAGTCAGCAATCCTCTGGGCTAGTGCCTCTGCTTGTCCAGCACCTATTAATCTTGTCTTCCTAACTCTGGCTAAATGAAGTTTTGCATTCTCACCTTGTAAAAAAATATCGTCAAATGTTGCTCTTGCCCCTTGAGGAGTATTAAAAACTTCGTTACCTTGACCGACCCATTCACAAACATTGACAATAGTAAAAATTGAAAATTGCCACTCCTGTTGATTGAATCTAGAGTACATCCATTTCTTCTCTACAATTACCTTATTATTCTTCTTATCTATCGTAACCACGGACACCAGAAACATATAGGCTCCTCCCAATGCCATCCCAACACCAAAGATACGAGTAAACAGATCGGGAAATCTTAATAATGATGTGGCATCACTCCCCAGAACAGCTATATATAATCCAGCAGGCAATATCAATAATCGCAGGATACGTATAATCAGATAACGCTCTCTAAGAATAATTAACTTGTCATCAGGTTCCTTAATCTTATATGTATCCATTCCTTTCCTCTTTAAATATCCTGATTACTTCCCTTTCTATAATTTGTAATCGTAATCAATCGTCAATGGCGCATGATCCGAAAACCATTTTTCTTTATAAACTGACGCCTTTAATACCTTGTCTTTAAGTCCCGGTGTTATTACATGATAGTCTATACGCCAACCCACGTTGTTCGCGCGCGCATTACCGCGATTTGACCACCAGGTATATTGATCCGGTTTCTGGTTCACCACACGAAATGCATCGACAAACCCGGCCTTGCCGAATAACCAATCGAGCCACTCATGTTCGGCGGGCGTACAACCGGAATTCTTTTGATTACTCTTCCAGTTTTTAATATCTATTTCCTTATGCACTGTGTTCCAGTCACCGCAAATAATGTATTCACGTTTTTTGCGGCGCATGGCAAGCAGATCCTTTTCCAGCCGTTTCATGAATTTCATTTTATCGGCGTGACGTTCTTCACTCGCAGAGCCGGAAGGCAAATAAAATGACACCACACTCAACTTGCCAAAATCGGCCTGAATCCAGCGACCTTCCGAATCCATGCGTCCCCAACCGAGCCCGTTGGTGACCTTATCCGGCTCTTTTTTGCTGTAAATCGCCACACCGCTGTAGCCCTTTTTCTCGGCATCGAAGTAATAACAATGAAACCCCTTGGGTTTAAAAATACCGTCAGAAAGCTGATGCTCCTGCGCCTTGGTCTCCTGAATACACACCACATCGGCCTTTTGCCGTGCCAACCATTCAAAAAAACCTTTTTTCGCCGCCGCCCGAATACCGTTGGTATTAACACTGATTACACGCATTAAATCTTTTTCCTGCCTTATTGTTTTTTTACGTATAATAACGGAGTTTTCACTTATTTACCTTCGTTTCAGGAATATTCATGCAAGATTATCAATATGAATTTATCGAATTTGCCCTCGACATCAACGTCCTGCGTTTTGGCGAATTCACACTCAAATCCGGACGCATCAGTCCCTACTTTTTCAACTCCGGCCTGTTCAACACCGGCGGCAGTCTGGCAAAGCTCGGCAAATACTACGCCGAAGCCATCATCCACTCCGGCATCGAATACGACATGGTCTATGGCCCTGCCTACAAAGGTATCCCACTCGTCTCCACCATGAGCATCGCATTGGCTGAAAACCACCACCGCGACATACCCTACGCATTCAACCGTAAAGAAGCCAAAGACCATGGTGAAGGCGGCATCATTGTTGGATCAGAACTCAAAGGAAAAGTATTAATCGTTGATGACGTGATCTCTGCCGGCACATCAGTACGCGAATCCGTCGACATCATCAAACTGCAAGGCGCAAAAACTGCCGGTGTCTTAATCGCACTCGACAGACAAGAAGTCGGCCAGAAAAATACCTCCGCCATTCAAGAAGTCGAACAAATGTATGGCCTAAGAGTTGCCAGCATCATCAAACTCGAAAACCTGATCGAATACCTCAAAACAAAATCACATATGTCAGGATCATTAGATGCGATTCAGTCATACAGGGAAAAATACGGCATAAAGTAGAAACATCAAAAGTCTGCTTTCGACCCAAAGCGGACATTGAGTCTAAAATAATAAAACCATGAAAAAAGGAAAATTACCACTAATAGGATATTGCATGTTGATAGCATTAATATCCGTTTTATTGATGTTTATAACGCATCATATAAATGTTTACTATTATCCGGAAGTAAAAATTCTAAAATATACGAGTACTGCTTTTTTAATAATAGGGAATATTAGTTTAATTCTATACACAATTCTTTTCTTTACCGACAAGCAGCATATTTCATTAAAAAAGCAGTGGAATATGATTAAGCCAATATGGAGAATTCTATTGGTGGTTGGAATTTGTCAAGTTATTGGAACCATAGTATCAGTTATGAAGACTCCCACTGGAGAGCTCCTGCCAGATATGTGGCATGGTGGCGCACTTGCAACGGCGCCAGGATTCTTTATTGGGATGCTTTGGCAATACTTTAGCTCCAAAGAAACATTGTTTAAAAGCAAATATGCTGTTTTATTTTTTGGATTTATATGTATTGCCCTGACAACTACTGCCATTGTGGATCCAATCGAAAAAAGAGTGATTAAGGCTGAGAGCCAAAAAGAAAACCTTTACAGATAATGTCTGCTTCTGGCCGGTAAGCGACAGGTCGGAAAGCGACCCGAAGCAGACATTAAGTATATTAATAAAAAATGTGGTGAATTCATCGTCAAGATTTGCTGATATACTAATCGCTAGTGTGCAAAAAATGAGACTACTTGCGTTATTACTAATCTTCTTTTCGGCTGAGTCCTTCGCAGAGGAAGAATATACCCTTTTCAGGGAGAATCTGGTAAATATTATCGGAGTTGATAATTTTACCCAGTGTAGCCCAAAGGAAGTTGCAGAATACGGAATTACAGAGAGTGAATGCATTAAAAGAAAGAAGGACGCAGAAACACATTGTGTAAACTTAGTATCCAAACTAGAGCCTAATAGGGTAACGCATTCTCAATGGGAACAACGAATGAACTATTTTTGGCAGTGCCGCGTTATTGCTACAGCAGGTTGCAAGTACACATTAGAGGCTGCTGCATTAATCGATAAAATCAATAGTACGCCAAAGGGCGTAGATAAAACAGAACATCACAAGAGATTACAAGAAATCTTACAGTGCAAAAAAACAAGCCAAAAGCATGCCCCTTAGGTTAACTGTTGAACGTCAGCTTCTGGCCGAAAGTAGTCACTCTATTTAACAGGATGAAAAATGAATGGATTTTTTGGAAAGCCGTTAGTAAATAAAAAAAATATACTTTATCTTCTCAAAAGGCTTTCTATTTATATCCTGATAATAACGATAATTATTTCAATCGTGCTATTGGTGTTATTTTGGAAGAATATATACGAAAATCAAAGTATCGTTGAATATATAGCTATCTCTGGGTTAAAACTTTTATCAGGAATAAGTATTCTTGCAAGCTTTGTACTAAGCTGGTTTTTGACTGTTTTTTTCTTTTTTAGATTGTCTTTAAATCTACTAAAGATGCACAGTGAAATGAAACCGGAACTTCCAAGGTTTAAATTTTTTGACCCTTTATATGGTTGGCGAAAAAAAGAATTTACTGAAAAAGGAATTTATTATCGCACTTTAGTTATCGATGGTTTTTTCGGGTTTGCAATTTGTTTAAGCTTTGGAGCCCTAGCGGGCTTAATAAGTAATGCATTGTTTAACTAACAGCCAGTCAACTTAGTACTTAAATTCGCCACTACAAACATGGGTGGGGTGGAAAAGCACCAATATTCCTGAATGTCCGCTGTTGGCCGAAAGCAGACGATAGTTCCATCCCATCCGGCACAGCCTCGTTGTACAGTCCAAATCCAGAAATAATGAATCACCTTGTTCGAGCCGGTGTGAGCCGAAGGCTCGCGCGCGAGTTGTGATTCATCTGGATTTGGACTGTACAACGAGGAGATTTCTGTGACGTTGGGCACCCTTCTCTTTTGAATACTCTTGTGCCCTGTGGGTATTTCTCTTGCGCACCCAAGAGAAAAGTGTTTCGTCGTGCGGGGGCGAATCCCCGCATAAGAAATTAAGCGCCGACAAAGTCGGTAAACCTTTTATACCCCCATCCTAACCTTCCCCCATAAAGGGGGAAGGAATAAAAAAACTAACCAATAATCAACTTAACCCCAATCAACAATGTCACAACTTCGAATCCCCTCTTGATCCACTTATTCCCTTTCTTAATTGCCATGTGCGCCCCAACATAACCACCAATTAATGATCCAAGCAATAACGCCGGTAACCATGTCCATTTAATTTCACCGAGGATACCGAGTGTGAGTGCGCCGGTACCGTTCCATGTAGTGCCGACCATAACAAGTGTATATGCAACGGCGCGTTTGTAATCAAGACCAAACCAGCGCACCAGCCACATGGTGACAAACAAGCCGGTGCCGGAAGTGAGTGATCCATTCAGTATGCCAATACCAAACAGGACGCTGCCGCCGATAAAATATCCCATCCTGTTTTCGTGACGTGGTTCATGGTTTTGGCCAAGCCCGGGATTGAACCAGGAATATAATCCCAATCCCATGGTCAAAACACCGAGAGCGATTTCTGCCATGCGTTCAGGCACTTGCAAAATCAGGCTGGCACCGAGGATGACGCCGGGGACACCGGATACCAACATGGTGATAACCAGCGGAAATCCAAGTGATTTTTCCCTCAAGTGACGTATTGTGGCGCCGATACCTAAAGCTATAGAGGCAACTTTATGGGTGGCGAGAGCAATACCAAAGGGAAGCCCAAGGAAGATGAGTGCAGGCAACTGGATGAGGCCGGCACCGCCACCGGAGAAGGCCGAGAAGGCATTGGCAATCAGGGAAATGATAAACAACAGTAATTGATCAAGGTAATCCATGTTGTTGTGTGTACGTTCCTCTATAATCAATTAATGTAATTAGTTATGGTGTATATCATGTTCAAAAGCAGACGTCTAAAAAAGATTTTTTCCCTTCTTGTAACTGCAATCTTTATGTTTGGTGTTGCACAGATTTCACAGGCCAATTCTTCCGGTAAAAAAACTTTCAAGTGCTGGACCAACAAGGAAGGCATTCGTGAATGCGGTAATGTCGTGCCACCGGAATATGCACAAAAGGGGCACGAAGAAGTGAATGTGGAAGGTCGTGTTGTCGACAAGGTTGAAAGAGCCAAGACTGTTGAAGAACTGAAAGAGGCGGCACGCCTGAAGGCAATTGAACAGTCCAATAAAAAGAAAGCGGAATTACAGGCAAGATATGATCATGCCCTGCTAAGTACTTACAGTAATACCGACGACATGATAATGGCGCGCGATGGCAAAATACGCGCTGTCGATTCCAGCATTAAGCTCGCCAATGACAAAATAGCAAGTCTGGTGAAAGCAATGGAAGGTTTGAAGACACAGGCCGCTCACTATGAACGTACCGGCAAACCATTGCCCAAGGTATTACAGGAAGACATGGATTTAACGCAGGGCAAGATTGATCGTCAGAAAGATCTGATTGATGAAAAACAAAAGGAAAAGGAAGACATCAAACTTCAGTTTGAAAGTGACATCGAACGCTTTAATGAACTTAAAGGGGATGTTGCACAGCATTAATACCGGCTGACAACATATACCATTGTTCTTCCCAGCGTTCTGTCGGTTTGTGCATAAACTCACTGCGCACATACTGATTAAGTCGTCCCACCACAACAGAGACCAGTAATTCCGCAACAACCTGCACCTGTGAATCCGGTGCAATTTCTGAATGCAGTTGCCCCTCACGCAGGATTTGCTTGAACTGGGTTTCCAGTCGATCAAACAGTTTGCTTACCCTCGATCGCAACCGGCTGGTTTCACCAACCAGTGCATCACCCATCAGGATACGGGTAATGCCAGGATTGCGCTCGGAGAATGTCAGTAGCAGATTGCAGATCTTGTGGCAGCGCTTTATCGCATCATAATCATCTGACAGAATTTTATTGATTAAACCGAAAACCGTGTCTTCGGTAAATTCAATCAGCCCGTCAAACATACGTGCCTTGCTGGAAAAGTGTCGATAAAGTGCGGCTTCAGAAACGCCGACGGATTTCGCCAGACTGGCGGTGGTGATTCTTGATCCCGGATTGACTTCCAGTTCTCTGGCAAGTGCTTCCAGAATTTGTTGACGACGTGTACCACGGTGTTCGGTAGTGCCGGCTAATAATTGCATGACCAAGCCCCCCTGTTGTTTTTACGACTTTATTAGTGTTCCCACTCCTTCGTCTGTAAAAATCTCTAGAAGAACCGCATGTTCAACACGACCATCAATAATATGCGAAGTCGTTACGCCAGCGTGAACAGCATCCAGCGCACAGCGGATCTTCGGTAGCATGCCTCCATGTATGGTCCCGTCTTTTATCAGTTCATCGACCTGCCCGGAGTCGAGACCTGTTAAAAGCCTATCCTCTTTATCTAGCAGACCCTGCGTATTAGTCAACAATATAAGCTTTTCCGCGCATAAGGTTTCTGCCATACGACCGGCCACCAGATCGGCATTGATATTGTAGGCCTGACCTTTTTCGTCAACACCAATCGGGGCTATCACCGGAATGAAGTCGTCATTGACCAGCATATCGACCACGTCGGGATCGATCTCGGCCACTTCACCAACGTGACCAATGTCGATAATTTCAGGGGTATTCATTTCCGGCGCGCTACGGGTAAAGGTCATTTTACGGGCCTTGATAAGATTACCGTCCTTACCGGTCAATCCCACCGCCTTGCCGCCATGCTGATTGATCAGGCTGACAATTTCCTTGTTGACCTGCCCACCCAGTACCATTTCAACGATACTCATGGTTTCACTGTCAGTCACACGCATACCATCGACAAACTCGCTTTCCTTACCGATCTTTTTGAGCAAGTCACCGATCTGGGGTCCACCGCCATGCACAATGACCGGATTGATACCAACCAGTTTCATAAGCACGACGTCACGCGCGAAACCGCTTTTCAGGGCTTCATCGACCATGGCATTACCGCCATATTTGATTACCACGGTCTGTCCCTGAAAACGTTGAATATAAGGCAACGCTTCGGTCAGGACCTTGGCAATGTTCATTCCAGCTGTTCTATCAAGCATGTCGTATTCCAGAAAATAATTTTATGGATGTTTCACAATAGCCCTGCATTTTAGACCTTCATGGCAAGGTTGTCGAAAACAGATGATTTATCGGTGTGTGAAGCAACGATCTAATCTTGAATCCCTTTGAGGTTCCAGATGAGACCACCCTGCAATATTAAAACGGCAAGCTGAGACTCGAATCCACTGCCTGCATTGATTTGCGGAATTCTTCCTGAATACGTTTCAGTGCCTGTGGTGTCTTGGCTTCAAACCGGATCACAAGACACGGGGTTGTATTGGAAGCACGCACCAATCCCCAGCCATCTTCAAAATCGGCACGCAGTCCGTCAATAGTGGTCAGCACGGCACCTTCAAAACTGGCCTGTGCAACAAATTTTTCAATAAAGGTAAATTGTCCACCTTCCGTTGTATCGGCCTTGAGTTCCGGTGTACTGACAGCAGATGGCAGGCTTGCAAAAATTTCTGTTGAGGTACGTTTGTCCGCTGCCAGAATTTCAAGTAAACGCGCAGCCGTATAGAGTGCATCATCAAAACCAAACCAGCGTTCCTTGAAGAAAATGTGTCCGCTCATTTCACCGGCCAGTAACGCACCGGTTTCAGCCAACTTGGCCTTGATAAAGGAATGACCGGTTTTCCACATTAACGGTGTGCCACCGGCCTGCTGGATAACGGTGCCCAGATTGTTCGTGCACTTGATGTCATAAATGATCATGGCGCCGGCATTACGTGACAATACATCTTTTGCATATAACATCATCTGACGATCGGCCCAGATCACATTGCCATCGGCATCAATCACACCAAGACGATCACCGTCACCATCCAGTGCCAGACCGACATCAGCGCCCTGTTCCTTTACTGCCTTGATCAGGTCCAGTAGATTTTTCGGATCACTCGGATCAGGATGGTGATTCGGGAAGTTGCCATCCACTTCACAATACAGTTCAGTCAGTTCACAACCCAATGCCTGTAACAAACGTGGCGCAACCGATCCACCCACACCATTTCCGCAATCCAGAATAACTTTCATCGGACGGGCAAGATTGATATCACTGGTAATGCGTTCAAGATAATCATTGACGACATCAACACTTTCAAGACCGCCATCACCACTTAAAAAGTTACCGGCCTCAATACGTTTACGCAGACCCTGAATTGCTTCGCCAGACAATGTTTCATTACGCAATACCATTTTGAAACCATTATAATCCGGCGGGTTGTGACTGCCGGTAACCATGATGCCGGAACCGGTGTTCAGGTATTGTGTTGCAAAATACAGAACCGGTGTCGGTACCATACCGATATCAATGACATCACGCCCGGTTTCACGCAAACCCTTAATCAGGTTTTCAATGATCTTGGGACCAGACAAGCGACCATCACGTGCAACAATAATACTTTGTTGCCCACGCTCGTAGGCCTCACTGCCAATCGCACGTCCTATTTCACGGGCAATTGCCGGTGTCAGCGTATCCCCTACAATACCGCGAATATCATAAGCCTTGAAAATACTTGCAGGCACTTTGGCAACTGCTCCTGATTCATCTACTTCTTCCACTTGTATACCTGCCTTGTCCTGAAAAATTAAATCCGGTGCGACTTCTTCCGGTTCGAGTGATGCTTCTTCAATATCGTTGTCAGATGGTTCATCTACTGATGGTGCATGTGTCTGTATCTTTGGTGCTGCATTTCTGACACCAAACTCCGGCGCCATACGGATCAGGTTTTCAATCGCGCCACGGAAACCGTACAAACGTACGTTGTAATTTGATTTTAGTTTTCCTGATGCAATGTCCTTGACGAGATTAATAATCACAACCAGATCATTACGTATGGTGTTGTTCAATGTTTTCTTGAATGCAAACGAAACCATGGCAAGTAACAACACAGAACCCAGTATCACGCCCCAGACCATTGTCTGTTCCGGTGACAACAGGCTCCAGTTCATTTCCTCACCCCAGTAAGCTACTTTCCATGTGGTTCCCGCGACATTGACTATTGCATCCGGATCGCTCGACGCCAGACTGTTATTACCATTCTTGATCAGGGCAACAAATTCATTCCCTGTATATTGACGCAGTTCCATATAACCGGAGCCAAGATTTGTTTTACCTATTACATTTTTAAATTCAGGCACTTTTAAACTGATCAGCAGGGTACCGGCCACAGTTTGTCCGTCAGATGACATGATGCGTTGAACAAGATCGATATGCTGATGTGTGTTACCTAACTGATGCACTTCGGCTGACACTATCCCTTTTTGTTTTTCCGCCTGTTCTACCATCGCGATACAGGCATAACCCAGTTGTGGTGTTATTGTGTTATCCACTTCATGTGGACCAGTGGTGAGTAATTTGATTCTTGCAGCTGAAGGAAACAAGGCACTGAGTTCCTGTTCCTTTGCTGTTCTGGCAGAGTCACTCGCAATGGCACTGACGACGCCGGCATCATTTGCCAATGCATTCATTATCCCGTTATAGCTATTAATAATGGCACTGGCCTGACCTGCCAGACCATTTGCGGTGATCGTGGTTTGTTGTGTTCTGAAATCATTGGCACGCAGGGCGCTCATGAAATGCGTAGCCGCAGTGGCGATTGCCAGCAAAATCGATGCAATCAGGAAAGTACGCATTACCAGACGATCAATGGTGATCAGTCCCTTGGTGCTTTCCGGTTTGCTTTGTTTTTTATTGTCTGCGGCTTTGGTTTCTTTTTGTTTGGCCATGAAGTCCGTTAGCTCCGTTATTGCGTGCCCGTATGCCCGAATCCACCTACACCACGCAGTGATTCATCAAAGTTATCGACCACTTCGAATGCAGCTTGAACTACCGGTACAAACACAAGTTGGGCAATGCGTTCACCGGCATTAACGGTAAAAGTGGTATCACCCCGATTCCAGCAGGACACAAATAGTTGCCCCTGATAATCCGAATCAATAAGTCCAACCAGATTGCCAAGGACAATGCCATGCTTATGACCCAAACCCGAGCGCGGCAAAATCACTGCAGCCAGTGTCGGATCATCAATGTGGATCGCCATACCGGTCGGAATAAGTTCTGTCTGGCCTGGCTTGAGCTCAAGTGGTTCATCGACACAGGCACGTAAATCCATCCCGGCCGAGCCGTCAGTGGCATAGTCGGGGACAGGAAATTCATTACCAATACGGGAATCAAGGATCTTGAGCTGGATTTTTGTCATGGTCCTACCTGCTTTTGCGTTGTTATATTTTTATAAGGTACTAACTATAACCGAAACTGGCCTTGGCTGGCCAAGTCTGAATTGCTCTGTCCCGAGGCTAGCCGAAGGATTCGGGCCGAATAATATTGTGCTCACTCTTGTAACGACGGGCAATCAATTCAACCAGAATTCGAGCTAATTGTGATTTAGGCATACGGCTCAATTCCTTATTGCCATCCTGCCAGAACACGCTCAATGCATTTTCATCACTCTCGAATCCCAGTGTTCCACCTGTAGGATCCTCTCCCACCCGATTGGCGGCAATCATATCAAGCTGTTTGGCATTCAGCTTTTTAAGTGCATTGGCTTCCAGATTATCCGTCTCAGCAGCAAAACCTACCATATAAGGTCTGTCTTTAAGACCGGCAACGGAAGCCAGAATGTCTTCTGTTTTGGTCATTTGTAATGTTAATGTGTCGCTATCTTTCTTGATCTTGCCGGCTTCTGCTTCAATTGGTCGATAATCAGCCACAGCCGCTGCACCAATAAAAATATCAATATCCTTGATTTCCGCATGTACGGCATCATGCATTTCACGTGCAGAACGTATATCAATGCGTCTTGTTCTGTCCGGTATTGGCAAACTGGTCGGGCCGCTCACCAGAATCACTTCCGCACCGGCCTCAACCGCCGCTTGTGCCAATGCATAACCCATCTTGCCCGAACTGCGGTTACTGATGAAGCGCACCGGATCGATGTCCTCTTGAGTCGGGCCGGCCGTCACCATCACTTTCACACCAGACAGGATGCCGCTCTCGAACAAGCCTTCTACTTCCGTTACCAGATCATCCGGTTCGAGCATCCGGCCAGGACCGGTATCACCACAAGCCTGCTCACCTTCCGCCGGACCCAGTATATGAATCCCACGGGTTTTTAATTTCGCCACATTCTCCTGTGTTGCCGGATCTTTCCACATGGCCTGATTCATGGCTGGTGCAACCGCCAATGGTGATGTTGATGCCAGACATACAGCGCCCAGTAAATCATCGCCTCGACCCAGCACTAACCTCGACAAACAATCAGCACTGGCAGGTGCTATCAGTACCAGATCAGCCCAACGTGCAAGCTGGATATGGCCCATCCCGGCTTCTGCCTTTTCGTCCAGCAAGCTCTGGTGTACCTCATTGCCTGAGACTGCCTGCATAGTCAGGGGGGTAATAAACTCGGTCGCGCCTTTGGTCATGATCACATGCACCTCGGCACCCGCTGTTTTGAGTTTGCGTACCAGATCAGCGCTCTTATAGGCGGCGATACTGCCGGTCACGCCCAACACGATGTGTTTATTGGTCAATCTTTTCATATAGGGTACAGTGTAATCCATTATGGACAGGATGTTCAGTTAGTAAGCACTAACTTTATATGTAATAAATTGAAATACATCATATTTTTAACATGGAGGTTAAATTATGCCCATCACTGACTGGCCTGTGGCCGAACGCCCGCGCGAAAAACTCCTCACCCGCGGCCCGTCCGCACTCTCGGATGCCGAACTTCTCGCCATTTTCCTGCGTACCGGTGTACGTGGCAAGACCGCCGTTGATCTGGCGCGTGAACTTCTGGTAGAGCATGGCAGTCTGCGCGCCCTGCTTAATGCCGATCGTGATCGATTTTGCCAAAGCCACGGACTCGGTGATGCCAAATACATCCAGCTTCAGGCCGTGCTCGAAATGGCGCGCCGCCACCTGTATGAAACCCTGCAACACGGTGACACCCTGAACAGTCCCGAGACCACTAGCCGTTACCTGACTGCACGCCTGCGTGACTTGCCGCATGAAGTCTTTGCCTGCCTGTATCTGGATAACCGGCATCGAGTCATCCACTGCGAAGAGCTTTTCCGAGGCACATTAAATGGTGCCAGTGTGCACCCGCGTGAAGTCGTCAAGCAAGCGCTGGTTCATAACGCGGCCGCCATGATTTTTGCCCATAATCATCCCTCAGGGATTTCGGAACCGAGTGAGGCCGACAAGCACCTGACACGCCGATTGAAAGAGGCGCTGGCGCTGGTCGATATCCGGGTGCTGGATCACCTGATTATCGGAGATGGTCCGGCCTATTCCTTTGCTGAATATGGATTGATATAAAAATCAACAGGATAGGACATCCGGCCGATCTCGCTGCTTGTAACTTTTGGGGGACTCTGGTATAAAGCACGGCTCTGCGTCCAGAGGGGCGTGAATAGAATAACCGGTTTTGAGGAGTTAGTTAAAATGTCCAGAGTATGTCAGGTGACAGGCAAGCGTCCTATGTCAGGGAACAACGTATCGCATGCACACAACAAGACACGCCGCCGTTTTCTGCCAAACCTGCATATGCATCGTTTCTGGGTAGAAGCTGAAAAGCGTTATATAAAACTACGCGTCAGTTCCAACGGCATGCGTATTATCGACAAGCTTGGTATCGACACTGTGCTGGATAAAATCCGCGCACGTGGTGAGAAGGTTTAAGGAGACAGATCATGGCAAAGAGTGCACGTGAAAAAATCAGAATGGTCTCCAGTGCTGGCACCGGACACTTTTATACCACTTCAAAAAACAAGCGTACCAAACCAGAAAAGCTTGAAATGAAAAAATTTGATCCTGTTGTGCGTCAGCATGTGATGTACAAGGAAGCAAAAATAAAATAAACCGCTCCCAGGTAATAAAGAAGTTTAAATTTAAAACCCGCCATAGGCGGGTTTTTTGTTTTATCCACAAGGTGGTTTACAGATCCTTTGAAAGGCTGAATGCACCACGAATTTGGCCAAGCGAATAGCCGCGTGCATTATCATCCGGGTAATGCTGTTTTAAAGCAGCCTCAACTTCGGTTTTAATATTAGCCGCATGACAATTCAGGCAAACAGCTTCCACACCTTGAGCCTTCATAAATCGGTAACGACCATCCACAATTTCAGCATATGCAATTCTTTCAGCAGGTTCCCCACTGGCCTGACGCTCATCAAATTGTTTCAGGATTTTTCTTTCCCATTCATCCGGTATGGCCGTTTTACTGTTACGCGCCTTGAGACTGACCCGTTTTACTGACCAGCCTGTTTCCGCACTTAACTTGTCTGCAATTTCAGGCGCTTTTTTAGAGCAAACTTCAATCGCATGAACCGGACCGCCAGATTTAAGTGCCTTCCCGAGCTGCGGTTTTAAAGTACCACCAAATTTCTTGACGATACTGACAGCCTCTTGTTTAAGCATCTTCATATCAGGTTTTGGTGTTGTAGCGCACGACACCAGTGATATAGACAAAATGCCAGCCAATACCATTACATACTTATTTTTCATAGCCTGTATACTCCTTACTAAAATTTCGCCCCACTTGCCTGACCAATTTTAAGCCTGAATCTGGCCAGAACCTTGCTCTTGATCAAGAAAATCACCAAAATTATATACTAATGGTCATGCTGCTCATGCTTGTTACCCTGCCTGAAACCCTCAAACCGGTTTGTAACAAATTTTGAATGACAGTGCATGCAAGACTCGTTCATTTTGGCAAAATAGAAATTAACCAGTTCAATATCCCTTTCTTCTGCCACATGTGAAAGCATACCGGCATAATAATGAAACTTTTTATCAATCTCCCTGAACTGGGCAGGCAGTTTTGCATGCAGCTCATGTTTCTGTGATTCTGTCAGTTTGTTTTTCATTATGTAACTGTGTTTAATCCGGTGACCGGTTTCCTGTATTTGTTTCCAGTTACCGGAAGCCATCGCAAACACCAGTGATTCCATGCCTTTTTTTATTTCATTCATTTCTGCTTTCAGTAAAACACTGACACTGTCTGATAATCCCAATGTGTTTTCGGGTTTATCCTCAGCCGCCTGTACTGCATAAGCGAGACTCGATATTAAAAATACAATGATTGTTTTCTTCATTTTATTCACTCTTTTTTATCTGATAATAATACGATTTAGAACGGGAATAAGTAACATATAAACCAGTAACCCTGCAGCATCGGCAACCATATCCAGAACAGAGAAACTACGGTAGGGAATAAAAGACTGCACAATCTCGATACCAATACCATAGGCCAGCAATGGTAAACCTTTGGGAATTATAAATCCGCTTTTTGGAAATGAATAATCAGCCACCATCGCCAATGCAAGAAATGCCAGCAAATGACTCACCTTGTCATTGATGTTTTCAGCAGGAGGAAATTCCTGTAACGGCAACACAGTCAATGCCGTCACAATAACAAGGCAAACAATCAAACCAATGCGGGACAGGGAAACCAGTTGTGGGGTCAAGGTAATCATTAAAACAATATCAACAAACACAAAATAAAGTGGTATAACTATACCATGCCCAGACCCGAAACACCTGCCATTACTGTTGATACCATTATTGAACTTGTCGATAAACCGGGAAGACCTTTTGTCCTGATTGAAAGAAAATATGAACCCTTCGGCTGGGCCATACCGGGCGGGTTTGTCGATATCGGTGAAACGCTTGAACAGGCCGCAGTACGTGAAGCAATGGAGGAAACCTCACTCGATGTGAAACTCAAAACCCTTCTGGGTTGCTATTCTGATCCCAAACGCGATCCACGTGGTCATACCATCAGTGCGGTTTATATTGCAGAAGCAAGCGGTACACCCAGAGCTGCCGATGATGCCAAGCACCTGGACGTGTTTTCACTTGATAACCTGCCGAAACTGGTTTTTGATCATGCAGAAATACTGGGTGACTACAGTCAATATTTAAAGTCAGGGGAAGTAAAAAAAGTTTAACGTTATAAATAAATGGCACATGCTTTTTATGCATCCCGTGCGGAGCACTTTATTTAAGCACATTGTTATACGATTTAATATGTAGCTCTTTAGATATAAGTCCATCCCAATCGTCAGCAACAGGAGGCTGTTCGAATGGGTTAAGTATACCTAATTGCTCACATGTATAACCATCTTTTCCATAGTTGCATGTGGCACAAGAACTCACTAGATTATCAGGGTTTGTTTTACCACCAATATTCCAGGGTATTACATGGTCAGCAACAGGCCAAGTTGCATGAATTATTCCATGAGTAGTGAGGTTGGTTTTGCCTCTTTTAAAAATATCCGAGTCAAGTGCTTGTATAAATAACTTAATGAATTTTTGTGAAATAAGTCTTGATCCGCAGTAGCGGCAATGATAATTGTCCCGAGCAAATACCTCATTCTGAAATTTTTTTGGTGCTCTTAGTGGGTCTCGGAGGTTTTCTTTTAACAATTCTGGCTTTTTTATTCCTAAAAGGTTTTTTCGATGTTTACCAGACATTTGTCCATGTTCAATATACCAGTTTGTAAATTCAGCATCTCTGATGGTAGACAGCATGTCAATACATTTTCCGCGTTTGCCACTTATTAAGTATTCAACAGACTGCGTAAATTTTGAAATTTCTTCTTCTATCCATTTAGGAGGAGGAAGAGGGCTATTTTTATCCCAT
>Ga0224506_10000387_pt1 | contig 39400 bp, 38 predicted proteins | sample SF_Jan12_sed_USG_2_FD_169108 | JGI IMG/M metagenome (GOLD analysis project Ga0224506, IMG submission 169108) | Sediment microbial communities from San Francisco Bay, California, United States - SF_Jan12_sed_USGS_8_1 | ecosystem: Environmental > Aquatic > Marine > Sediment | place: USA... | reverse complement strand
CTGTACCGGGGACAGATTAACGCTGATATACAGTGATTCGTGCTCAGGAAAATGTTCATTAAATAATTTTATCTGCCTGCACGACTCCTGTAACACCCAGAAACCAATTTCATTAATCAATCCAGTTTCTTCTGCAATAGGCACAAATTCATCCGGAGGCACCAGTCCCCTCTCCGGGTTATTCCAGCGCAATAATGATTCAAAACCAATAATCCGATTATGCTTTGTTGAAACGATAGGTTGCAGGTGAATGCAAAACTCCTTCCGTTCCAGGGCACGGCGCAGTTCATTTTCGATGCTTAATGTCCTAACCGCCAACGCGTGCATTGCTTCATCAAAAATTTCTGTATGGCCATTGCCTTTTTGTTTCGCCCGATACATAGCGATATCCGCATCACGCAGTAAATCACTGCGTGAATCGTAGGTAACCAGGCCGGGAACAATTCCAATGCTGGTTGATGTAAAAACTTCATGCCGTTCTAATTGCAATGGATTAACCAGTTCCTGATGTATACGACTGGCGGTATGATAGGCATCACTAATATCCTCTATATCATCCAGTAAAATTGCAAATTCATCGCCACCCAGTCTTGCTACTGTATCTATCTGACGTACACAATGTTGCAGCCGCTCAGCCACATGGTTCAGCACCTGATCACCTACCGCATGGCCAAGACTATCATTAATATTTTTAAATCGGTCGAGATCAAGAAACAGTACCGCGTACACGTAAGAGGGATGGCGTTTTGTATGTTTGATGCAGTGATCCAGACGATCGATAAATAATGCCCTGTTTGGCAGTCCTGTCAATTCATCGAAATACGCATAATGCTGAAGTTTTTCTTCGTTCTGATGTTGCTTAAACATATTACCCAGAGTATTAGCTATCATACCCAGAAAATATATTTCTTCGTCATTCTGTTCATGACAATGATTCAGGTACAGATTAAGAACACCTACCAGTTTGCCTTCAGAATTAATCGGAATACAATAATGACCGTGCTCTTTCATGCCATCATAATTCACCGTGTGCTCTTCATTAAGGCATGAAGTGAATAAAACCTCTTTTGAAATAGCGGCTTTTCCGCACAGGCACTCACCATATTTTACCTGCGCACATTTTTCCTGTATCTGATCTGACACACCACGCTGCGCTGCCATGGTTAAACTTTCTGTGCCTTCATTAGCAGTAAATATCATGCCTGTACCCTGCAATGTCAGCCATGGCGTAGACAGAATCACATCCAGAGATTGCTCAAGTTTTTCCTTGAAAGCTACGGAACGCGTCGAGATCTCAAGCACAGAAGAAATAACACGCTGTGAATGATAGTCGTTATTGATCTGTTCCGCCGCCTTCTTTTGCTCGCTCATGTCCCGAATGAACGAGCTAAAAGCCCGTTCACCATTAACCGTTATCGGTGCTATCGTAAGCTCTACTGGAAATTCGCTACCATCCTTTTTCAGTGCAGAGACTTCCACGCGCGTACCCGACACTTTCCCCACACCTGTACTAAGAAAGTTTTGCATACCTTCCAGGTGCTGCTTGCGATATTGTTGCGGAATGATCAGGTCTGCGAGGCTCTTACCCAGAGTCTCTGCCGCTGACCAGCCAAAAATAACCTCGGCCTGTTGATTCCAGCCGGTAACTGTATCCATTGCATCTATAGTAATAACAGCATCCAGCGTGGTACTAAGAATGTCCCTTGTGCGCGTTTCATTTTCTCGTAATGCCATATAGGCATAATTACTTTCCTCAACACCCTGACTTAACTTACGACTACCAAACAGAATACCCATTATGCCAAGAGCCCATAAAACACCATGACCTATGCCTATCTGTGTTATTTTTTTATCCGCAGTCTGCTCAAGTATTAATAGCGGCACAGACACACTAACGCCACCAGCAACATCGCCTTTCTGGTAACCCTGCTGCTCATGACAGGCAAGACATTTTTCGCCCATTATCATCACGTGAATCAGACGTAAATAAGGTTCACCATCAATGGCTGAAACTTCTGTAATTTCTTTTGTACCATCTTCAAATGATTTTAGTGCCAGTGCTTCCCATGGGTCAGGCGCATTACCGGGGTTGAGTGGCCGCAGACTGCTGATATGCCCCTGTGTTTCACTGTTTTTTTGTGCCATCTCATTGAACATTCGCACCATCAATGCAGGATTGATCAACGTAAGCACGCGTCCGGATGGCGTGGTTACATCACGCTCGGGAATATAATCGATATAGGGGTCAGGCTGAGTTTCTTCGGTGACCGGCACATAGACACCGCCGTGTTTTGTTGCCCACTGGCGAAAGGTTAAATCTTTGAAAAAGCTAGCTCTTAACTCAGAACCTGCCTGATCCATTATTAGAGAGCGAACCTGCTGATCATTCCAGAAGAACGAGGCAACTATCGACAATGACCAGATAGCGATCATTACCCACATCCAAATACTTATTCTTATCTGGTTAGATTCTATTGCGTGTTCCTTCACCACTAACTGCGAAGGTGTTTTTGAGTCTTGCACTTTCATCTGAAACTAATTTGCATTTATGCAAATCTACTACTCCTTTCCGTAGAATTACGCTATTAAATAAAAACCGCGCAAATAATAACAGATAAATCCTACTTTATGAGAACCTAATATTTTTTAGAAAGATACCCAAACAAATAAATACGTTTCACATCAAAGCGCCAACATAAGAACAGCAAAGAATATAAGAATTTTATTAAATTATAATCTACGAATATTTCCCTGTTTAATCCCTTCCTAAGCACCCAATTTGGTTGCCAGAGTACATTGATAAATTGCCTTATGCACATCACCCATGCTGACCATACCGACCAGCTCATCACCTACTGCCACAGGAATACGACGAAATTTTCTACCGCACATCATTGAAGCGGCCTGCAGGATATGCATATCTGGCTTAATCGTAATCACTGTAGGAGTCATGACATCTTTTACCCTCACGTGTATGACATTGCCATATTGACTCATCTGCTCATCGTAATTAACCGCAGCCATATTACCCATCAAATCTTCAAGCCTGGGAAACATTTTACCCAGAATATCGCTCTCAGATACCGTACCTACCAGCCTGCCATCATCAACGACAGGGATTCCGCTGTAGCGATAGATACACATCAGTGAAACCACTTCACCCAGTTTTTTATCGGAAGTTACTGTACGTAGGTTGGTTGTCATTATGTCTTTAACTAACATGAGGAATCCTCTAATTATTTATACATCAGATATAAGAATCTGACCGCTCTTCATGTTATCAGGAAACACATAAAATATACCTATCTAAATCAAGTCCAACGATCTACTCAAACAAAATTCAATGTATAAATACTTACTCTGTCTCTATATATTTATAAAGGTACTCTGAGATCCTCTGCGGTAACCAGAATACCGGCTGACGCAAGCTACCAGCAATAAAACCAATATGTCCGCCATGCTCACTTAGCTCCAGCTCTACCGACTCCGACAGTGCCGATTCATCTGGCACGCTATCCCGCTGCATAAATGGATCGTCCAATGCGTGTATCATCAGGGTTGGTTTTTTTATGTCTTTCAAATACTGGCGTGCACTACTTCTAGCATAATAATCATGCACATCCTTAAAACCATGCAGTGGCGCAGTAACTCGATCATCAAATTGCCAGAAGGTTTTTATATTTTTTATTTCATTTCTACTGAGGCCTATTAATTTATCAAAATCAAATTTTTCAGCTTTATTCCGCAATTTTTGATTCAACAGTTTTATTAAATGCCATTGATAGATTCTCGACAACCCCTTAGTTAATTTTTTTGCACATAAATTTAGCTGCACTGGCGCACATACACTGACAGCAGCTTTTAGCGGTGACTGGTCACCATATTCAGCCTGTAGCTTTAACAACATATTTCCGCCTAATGAAATACCTACGGCAGCCAGTGCTGAATCAGGATAGGTTTGTTTTAACCAACCCAGTAAATAACGCGCATCTTCTGTTTCGCCACTGTGATACGAGCGCGCCAATCGGTTTGGTCGACGTGAACAACCACGGAAATGCATTAACAAAGCGACCCAGCCCTGTTGATGTAGTGCCTGCATAATTGTTTTCGCATAATGAGAATCTATAGAACCTTCCAGCCCATGAAACAAAACAATAATGGGTCGCCCATCCTTCGGCTCTCCCAGCCAGCTTAGATCAAGAAAGTCACCATCAGCAAGCTCAAGTGTCTGTTGACGACATTGGTCATTACCTGCTTTTTTCAATATAAAGGGCAACAAGGTTTGCACATGTGGATTAGATAGACCAGATGCCGGTCGGAACTGACTTTGTATAATCATAAAAATAAAATAAACATTTTAATGTGCGCCCTACTATATACGATTAAGTGGTTTACATGGATCACCATACTTTGCGCGTAAGTCAATTATAAATACAATAGATTCAGAGTATGCCTTATAATCACTTAACTTCACTAGTTCTACCACGGAGGCGGTGGGCACTTTGTATTAAATGAGAAAAATATGACCACTGACTATAAATACTTAGATAAGCCCACACTGTCTAACCCTAAGTTATATGTAATCTGCGGCCTTCTCATACTCACTATTTTCTTCATCGACTTACAAATACCCTTAGGCGTAGCTGGTGGCGTGCCATACATTGTGGTCATTTTAGTTGCACTCTGGTCATCACAACTACGTTTTGTTATTTATCTGGCTATTATTTGTTCAATGATGACTTTGCTGGGTTTTTATTATTCACCTTCAGGCGGTGAATTATGGCAGGTTATTTTCAACAGGTTTTTAGCATTATTTGCTATCTGGATAACGGCAGTCCTTGTCTTGAAATGGAAGATACACGAACAGGAAATACACTCTTTCCAGAAAAAAATCGAACAGGAAAAAGACGCCATATATCAGGCAACAATTTATGGAGCACAACATATAACCAACAATTTATTGAATGAACTTAAGCTGGTGGAAATTGAAATAAAAAATCATCCTGAATTTGATCAGGAAATATTCTCTATGTTTAATGATATGCAGGCAAATGCCACGACTCTAATGCGCGAGCTTTCTAGCGTGGACAAGATTGATGATCTAACCATAAGGCACTCAATCTACCCAAAGTAAGATATCTGGAATGACGGTTTTTATGGTATGAAAAATTGCCCTGCAATCAATCACCAGAACATTCGCCTAAAATTAAACGATACTGACCTCCGTCAATAATTATTTTATAAATAACCGCGTAAAATTTGTATAATCCTACTGGTATTAATTATTAATCATTTCAGATTTAGGGAGTAGCAATGAACACACGATTGAAATTATTGATTGCAGGACTACTATTACTCTTCTCATCATCTAGTTTCGCCTGGTGGGGTAATAATGGTTGGGGGAACAATGGCTGGAATAGCTGGCCAGCGTGGACGCCTATGTATTGGGCGGAAGAAGTATTTGATAACAATGATTACTACGGCTATCCCGGCTACGGTGGTTATCCTGGCTACGGTGGTTATCCTGGCTACGGTGGTTATCCCGGCTACGGTGGTTATCCCGGCTACGGTGGTTATCCTGGCTACGGTGGTTATCCTGGCTACGGTGGTTATCCCGGCTACGGTGGTGGTTATCCCGGCTGGGGATGGTAACAATATCGACTGACTACAGGCCCTCTTTTTAGAGGGCCTTTTTTATTGTTCTGCCAATTAACTAACCTTCGCGTATGCGCTCCAAGCGCTCTTGCTCTTCAGCAAAAGCAGCTTTAATTTCCTGCATCACCACATCGATATCAGCCTCTTCGGTGCTTTCTTCAAACTGCCCTGTTAACTCAACATCCGGGTGTAATTCACCATCTTCATACAGCGCCCACATTTCTTTAGCATATTTGCTACCCAACAATTCTGGCGCGAACTGACCATAATAGTTGGTCATATTGTTAACGTCACGCTCAAGCATGGCGAAAGCATTGTTATTGGCCGCAGCATCAACCACCTGAGGCAGGTCGATAATCACAGGACCATAATCATCGACCAGCACATTAAATTCTGACAGGTCGCCATGCACCAACCCGGCGCAGAGCATACGCATGACGGATTTCATGACGATGGCATGGTCCTCAATCGCCAGCTCTGGCGTCATGGAAACATCATTCAAACGCGGCGCAACCTGACCTTCATCATCGGTAATTAACTCCATGAGCAGAACACCATCAAAACAGCCGTACGGTTTGGGCACACGCACACCCGCATTGGCCAGACGATAGAGCGCGTCCACTTCAGTATTCTGCCATGCCTCTTCCTGCTGATCACGGCCGAATTTGGAACCTTTCTCTATGGCACGGGTACGGCGACTATTTTTCCCCTTGCGGCCTTCCTGATACTGCACCGCCTTTTTAAAACTACGTTTGTACGCTTCCTTGTAGATTTTGGCACAGCGAATCTCTTTACCACAGCGCACCACATAGACTGTCGCTTCTTTGCCACTCATCAGTTGGCGAAGAACTTCATCGACCAGACCATCATCAATCAGCGGCTGTATTCGTTTCGGGAATCTCATGGCGTCTTTTTACATTAGTTGAGCGTAATATGAAACAAGGCGTTATAAAAATAGCTCATTATTTTAAACAATCTCGTACCAGAAGAATTCCAGACTTTCCAGGCATCGTAATCCACCAACAATTACTACCTCATATTTATCAGCGTTCATTCGTTATTATCTATCGCCAACTTCTCATATTCATTTTGAATTTCACTGAAACGATCAGTTTCAATAATCTTAATGCCGATATCAGTATATTTTTTTATCTCTTTGACAGCGTTAATGGTATACGCCACCCACTGCCACGAACCCACCCATAAAGCACCTTCATTATCAGGACAAAAGTCTGTATCCACAAAAAGAAACTCAGGCGATAGTCTCTCAGCCATAATTTGATTCGAATGGGACCAATCAGGCAATACCCAGCCGAGAGGTATATTATATTTCTCGCGGGCATACACCAGGGCATCGTAGTCAAAGGATATCAAGACTGACTGCTCTTCAATTGGCCCTAATGAGCCCATTACCAGATCGACAAACTTATTACCAAAACAGGCAAGACTCTCCTGTTTCATCTCAATGAAAGCAATAACCTTTGGCCAGTTTTTTAATAGATCAGAAAACTGTGACAGAGTCGCAATGCGACAATGATCAAATCTATCAGAGAACTTTTCTGGATAACCTGCAGGTATATCTTTGAATGCAACATAAGTGCTGTGAGTTACAGTGATATTTTTAGCCGTCATCTTTTGAAGATTTTCATCATGGCTTAGTACTACAACACTATCAGCTGTAAGCTGGACATCCGCTTCTATATATACCGCGCCAGACTGAAGCACATAGGTAAAACTCTCCAGACTATTTTCAGGCAATGACTCTGGCTGCCCTCGGTGACCTACAAAAAAAAATTTATCTGCCATGTTAATTTACGATTACTCATCCGTTTTCTTAAAACGAATATTTCTTCTCGCCTGGGCGAGATTATTCTGATAAGCAATGGCATCGCCGTATTCAGAAAAATAAATATATTTATCATGTGCATCAAGCACCTTATGAGCATGCTTTATCGGACACCAATACTGCTCGGTTGATGACGCAATCTCGCGCGCATAAGCAAGTAGACCACTCACATATCCACAGTACACGCAATTGAATTTTTCTATGACATTAAGATAAGCGAGCTTATGTCTGTCTATTACAATATAGCTAGACCGTGAAACAAGTGGTATACCGTACAATCTGAAACAGACTGCCTGATACAGCCCCAAACTCAGATCAAGCAAACACCATACAGGTATAACACCATAAATAAATGGTACTGATAATACATTCTGAGGACGACTACTAATCAACCAGCGCAGTAGACCTGTTTTATATTTACGGTGCACTTCCATCACAGCGCGTTCAAATTCTATGCGTTTCCCATTAATTTTATAGGCCGCATCTGCCTTCTGTTTTAATAAAAGCGTACCAAGCTCCTGTTCCAGCTCATCAATCTTTTTTAACACACTGCGGATATTATCATTCATAAACAACTTCCTTAAAGTCAATATTTTCAATCAGCCTATTAAATATCAGATCAATCAAAAATCTCTTCCAACTTAATCAACATTAAAATATCCAATCCTGCCATTACGACATTCCAGCAGTACTGCGCCAGTTTTATTGTTACTTAGTATATTTTGTAGCTGGTCGAGTGTATGCACTTCTTCTTCGTTTGCTTTTACAATCAACTCACCGACCGGCCATTCAATCTCATCCGCCTGCGTGCCCTGATGAATATGCGTTACCGCCAGCATCGGTTTTTCCTGCTCAATGGTTTGTATCATATCAATTTGCGCATTGGCATCGATTTGTCGCATGGCTTCAATAATTTCATAACTCAATTCCTGAATGATCATGCCAAAAACTTCAATGTATTTTCTTTCATCAATGATGGGCCGAGAAATAACTCCTTTTTCAGGATTGCGCATCGCCTTTGCGCAGGTCGTTCTGGTTTCTCCATTTCTAAAATAAACCACCTCTACATCGTCTCCGATGGGGATTAGCTTCATTACATCATAATTATTTTTATGCCTGAAGTGACCCTCTTTGCCAATGACGATACCATGTCGATCAAATTCAACACCGTTAATTGAAAGAATAACATCACGCGCCCGAATACCTGCGGCCTCTAGAAAGCCATTCGCCATCACCTGCGCAACGATCAAACCTTTTGCTTCTGATTGTTTTAACAGCGCATTGAAATGATCAGAATTTTTTTGCAGCTTACCGCCAATACCCGCAAAATGCGGCTCATTTTGTTTCAACAAGTTTTCAATAATGATTTTTACAAAACCAGCCGGCGTTATAAATCCAATATTTTCAGCATCGATCATTACCGCCGTATTCAGACCAACCACCTTGCCATTTTTGCTAACGCTAGGTCCGCCTGAGTTACCAGGATTAATCGCCGCATTAGTAACAAATCGTTCAGTGGTATATTCTGAGCCGGATATGAAGTTGGTGATTTCACCACCCGACATATTGGGTTCAACCATACCCATCGGATAGCCAATGGCTTTAATTTCTTCCCCACGTGCAGGACTTGAACCCTGCCAGAGTTCCAGATACTCAATATCTCTGACTGCCAGTTTTTTAAATCGCTGCAACTCTTCATCGGTCAATTTGATTAAGGCGACATCCGGTTCAAGTTTTTTTACCAGCCCCACCAGTTCAGCTTCAAATCTTTCCTCACTGGTCAGCATTGAGCTTACTTCAATCTTATTGGCGTTTCTTACCACATGTGCATTAGTGACAATATAACCTTCAATTCCATTGTATTTAACAAAAAAACCCGAACCTAACCAAACACCTGGTATTTTAATTGCCGGGTTCATCACTGACTGTATATCTTCTTCGATGTAGCCCTCTACCTGAATTTGAACCACGCCGTTCATCATCTCACGAGCAACATCAGTTAGATCATTTTTCTTTTTTGACATGTTTTTATTATAGAGCTGAAAAGCTGACAAATGTGTTATTTATTTTTGCCTCAGTATACGGTATAAACTACAGCCCTACTTAACATGTAGAAACCATGAGAGTAGAGTTACAGCACTAGCTATGCAGATGATACCTAATATGGAACGACAGGCTCTTGATATGCAACCACTATTACTATTCCTTTTACTACTGGTCAACACTAGCCTGTGTTTTTCCTATGAATGGATACCTGACCGCCGCAAAGACCAGAACCCCTCACAACCTGCTTACATGGTAGTGCCGCTACCCTACAGTAAACCGGGTATTGGTGAAGGCTTACTCTTAATAGCCACGGCTTCAAACGTTGCCAGGTCAACGGCAGACATTACCGCCCTTTTAGTTACTGGTGATGCAGGCGGAAGCATTCTCAATGGCTCTGAAATACCATTGTATTCTGATATATTATTTTTTGATTTTTATCTACAGAATATTGACCGAGCCCTGGTCAACAATTACTCGATCCGTGGAATTGGTAATACCAGTGCAGATGACTACACACTTCTAGATGCCAGCGTTGCCAATACGACAAATATTGAACTCAATTTAACTTTTTATGAACGAAGGCTTAATTTATATTATTCCAAAAGTAATTCTGAATACCAGATTGATGCAATCAGGGATAACAACGGTGTCATTATTACCAACTTTGGACAGCCTTTTACCGGCTCTGATTCCAGTGATAGCTTGCGAGGTTCCATCGATCTTACTGATGACTATCTCGACCCCAGAAAAGGTTTCAGGTTTGATATCGCTTACCAGAATAATATAGCTGACAACCCCAACGAACCTGATTTTTATACGCTTGATTATAATGTTCTGGGTTATGTGCCTATGGGCAAACTCGACACACTGGTATTGAATTATTACCAGTCGGACGCACACGTACAGCGACAGGGCAATATAGACCCGACCAGCATTCGTACAGAATTAGCTCTCAATTGCTTACCTACAGATACTGCATGCTTAACCGCTGAGCAGGAACTGGTCGATAATTTTATTAATGCCAGAACAAACGGCACTTCATCAGACCTTGGTGGTGATTTACGCCTACGTTCTTTTCCACAGGGCCGCTATCAGGGCGCACATACCGCATTTGTTGGTGCGGAGTACCGCTGGAATTTCAAACAGGAAGCCAAACCATTTGATTATTACATCTGGAAAGATGTTCGTACTGCTTTACAGATTGCTTTCTTCGCTGAGATTGGCACCGTATCCGAAACTTCAGGACAACTTTGGGATGAGACGCGGTATAGTTTCGGCACAGGTTTTCGTTTAATCGCGGCTTCAGGTGCCGTCTATCGGGCCGATATTGCTACCGGTAAAGAGGGCACTGAACTGATTATGATTTTTGAATACCCGTGGTAGTAAATTAATAATACAAGACAATGATGTGGATGAATTAAATTTTTGGTTAGTCGGTGGTGGCCTTGCAGTGGGTGCTGTATTTGCCGTCATTGTTCAACGTTTCCGTTTTTGTTTAGTTGCGGCAACCAGTAATTTATTACTCATTAAAGATTATCGCCAGGCCATGGCTTTTGCTACCGCCTTACTTGTGGCAATTACCGGCACCCAGTTATTAGAAATCACAGGCATTGCTGCCATTGCCGACTCAACCTATCGCAACAATACGCTGGACTGGTTTGGCGCAACCTTTGGCGGTTTTATTTTTGGTATTGGCTCAACATTAGCCGGTGGTTGTGTAGCACGTACACTTGTCAGAACAATGGAAGGTAGTATTCATTCACTAATTGCCCTGCTTTCATTTACTATCGTCGCAGCCATTACCCAGTTTGGCTTTCTTGAGGCGTTTCGTATTGAGCTGACCAACGCCACCGCCATTAAATTGAGCACGGATGCGGGCATCGCCTCACTATTATCTTTATCACCATGGCTAGTGTTGGCTGTCGTTGTTGCAGTTTTACTGGTTTTTATTATTAACAGCTGGAAGCATAGCCCCGATGCGATCATGCTCATCGTTGGCATCATCATTGGCCTGTTAGTTGTTTGCAGTTGGTATGTTACCGGCGTCTTAGCTCAAGATGTTTTTAATTCCAGCAGACCTTCGTCGATAACCATGTCAGGGCCTTTAGCTCGTTTTGGTTATATGCTTATTTCAGGTCGTATATCGGATTTATCTTTTTCTATTTTATTTGTAATAAGTACGGCCGTGGTTTGCCTGCTGCTCGCGGTAACTAGCAGAGAATTTAAAATTACTACCCCAGGACAAGGCATGACTAAAGTGGCGCTGCTCGGCGGTGCCTTAATGGGCTTTGGCGCAATCATGGCTTATGGTTGCAATATTGGTCAGGGCTTGAGTGGTATCTCTACCCTTTCAATGGAATCATTACTTGCTGTTATTAGTATGGTAACGGGCATCAGTATTACTACTAAATGGATGGAAAAATACGCTTAGTCGATAAGCATAAATTTACTAATTCAGTGACAGACTAACCTGTACACGAAGTCCGCCCAATTTAGGCGAACGATCAAGTAGTAGGCTGCCATCATAAATCTCAACAATTTCTTTGACGATAGCTAAACCCAGGCCATGCCCAGGCAACGATTCATCTATACGGTGGCCACGTTCGGTGAGCGTGTTCAGCTCCTGTTCTGAAACACCAGCACCATCATCTTCGACAACAATGTGAATAGCATCGTTTTTCTCTATTGAACAGCGCACCTTTGCCTGCGCCCACTTGGCAGCATTGTCGAGCAGGTTACCCAGCAATTCCAGCAAATCATGTCGGTCAACATTTGTTAAATTTTGTTCTGGATATTCACAATCAAACTTAATTTTTTTGTCGTGGTAGATGCGCTCTAACACTGTAATCAACACGGTCAATTCTTCGGCGGGATTAAAACGTTGTCCAGCACTGCCGGCACCGGCCAGTCGGGCGCGACTCAGTTCATGTTCGATTTGTTGTTGCAGCGCGGTGGTGTGTTGATGCAACTCCTGTTTCAACGTATCCGGCGTTTCTTTATCATCGGCTAGTTGTGTTAATAAATTCAGCGGGCCTTTTAATGCGTGCGCGAGATTGCCCAGAGCATTACGCGAACGATCAAGTCGTCTGCCCATGACCATTAACAAACGATTCACTTCTACTACCAACGGTTGCACTTCCAGTGGCACGGCTTCGGTGAGCTGATCGATATCGCCGCGTTCCAGTTGTTCGATTTCGCGACCGAGTTTTCGCAGCGGTGCAAATGAATCGCGCACAATACGGCGCTGAATAAATAAAATTAGGAATAAAAAAATCACCGTCAAAATCAGTAACAAAATCGCGTTTTCTAAAAGTCGTTGTTGTAATAAAGAAAGATCTTCGGCGACCATTATGGTGATGTTCTGCCCGGCCTTACGATAGCCTCCCGCCCAGAGTAATAAGGGTTGTTCGGAGGGGCCGGTAATACGACGTACACGCTGCTCACCGGCGACGAGTTTTTCACTGCTTAGCTCAACATCCCAGAGTGATCGCGAACGTATAACATCATCTTTTTCGGTTGCTATATAAAAGTAATGCCCGGATAGTGGTTGGCGATAAATCGCTGCAATCGAACCTTCGGCCATCGTGGCTTTGCCTTCTGCATCGAATTGAAGCGCGGCTAATAAACCTTCACCATCGTGTTGCAGACGCGAGACTACAAGATCATCGACCAGTCGCTGATTTTGATCAACGATCAGCCAGCCGATCAAAGCCATCAATAGAATTAGGCTCAGGCCCAGTCCAATATTGAGTCGCTTCGTTAAAGAGTTCACGGTGTCTCTCCACCAAAAATATAACCCTGCCCACGGCGCGTTTCTATCAGTGTTTTACCAATCTTCTGCCGCAGTCGTTTTATATAGGCTTCGATGACATTGCTATCGCGATCGGCATCGCCTTCGTAAACGTGTTCGGTGAGTCGGGATTTGGAAAGTAACTTGCCGGGGTTGATCATCATGTAGCGCAGCAATCGAAATTCGGTGCCGGTGAGCTCGACGGTTTCGCCACTGTCCAGCATCACACATTGGCGATCTTCGTCGAGAATTAATCCGGCCACAGAAAGTTGCGGCTGACTGCGTTCCTGTGCCCGACGCAATAACGCATCCAGGCGGGCGAGCAACTCTTCCTGATGAAAAGGTTTTCCCAGATAATCATCGGCACCGGCTTTCAGGCCATCGACTCGTTCATGCCATGCATCACGCGCGGTGAGCACAATAACCGGCAGCGTACTGCCCGCCTTGCGCCAGTTCTGCAACACTTCCAGGCCCGGCCGCCCCGGCAAACCCAGATCGAGAATCACCGCATCATAAGCCTCTTCTTCACCCTGAAACTGGCCGTCGATGCCATTATCGACTAAATCGACCGCATAACCGGCACGACGTAAATCCTGCCGCAAGCGAGGGCCTAGAATGGCGTCATCCTCTACCAGCAACAGTCGCATCAATCGTCCTCATCCCTAAGAGCTTCACCGGTTTTTGCGTCGAACAGCAATTCCCGCACCAGACCCTTTTCATCGACCAGTTCCAGTTCGTAAACTAAACGCCCCGACTTTTTTTCCAGCTCAGCTTCCAGCAAACGTAGCTTGCCCTTTTCGCCAGCGACAATTTTTTGCAGCAACTGTTCCAGCGCAATGATCTCACCACTTTTCACCAGCTCACGCGCGCGTTCGTGATCTTCATCGGCCCAGACATTTGAGCCGATGAAGAAGCTAAGCAATAGTGCTGTTTGCAGGTAATATTTCATTCCAACTTTCTAGTCTTCCCAGCGACCAACACCGGGAATGGTAACCTCATGTTCGTTATAAGAACCAGCTTCAGCGCGCGTATGGCAGGCTTCACATTTACTATAACTGCCTACTTCCTTGTTACCCACAACGTAACGTCGAGGAATCTCATCATGCTTACGCTGAAAGTATAGAGTATCACTAATACGCAATGGAATTTCACCCTGCCTCAGCGAACCCATAATCCGTTTCGAACGTTTATAGTTACTCTTATCGGCTGAATTGGCCAGCAGATAATCGAGTATTTTTTTGTTCGCCTCTGCGCCAAGTTCGGCATTATCACCAAAGTGATCTTCCAGACCCGTCATCATTTTGCGCCATGATTTCTCCGGCAACAAACCCGGCTGAAAAGCAAAGTGACAACTGCCACATTCCTCACGATAGACCGGGTTCGCTACCGGCGCGACATCCAGCTTTGATTGTTTGAACCAGCTACGAACACCTTTATGCTCATCGTCGTCACCATAAACTGCGCCAGAAAAAAGCACAGCCGATGCCGCGGCAACAGCAACTACAGTCACTAATTTTTTGTAAATATTCATCATCTATACTCCTGATTTCTGTATATAAAGAAGAAAGTCGCCTTTCTCCTGCGCACTACATTCACGGCCAAGCGTCCACTTGCAATTACGCATAAACCACTTCTCGATTTTTTTTGTATCACTTAAGCGTTCAGCATTAATACTCGGTGCCATTGGCTTAATCGGCTTTTGAGTTTTGACGTGTTTCCCGTCACTTCTCAGATTATTCGTGTGACAACTGCTACAACGACGCTCGACTGGAGCCTGCGCATTGTTATGAGTTTCGGCCCACATACGCTGACCAGCTTCAGCGCTAAAAGGCCCTGCACCGGCATCGCTATAAACTTTCAACATGGCATCCACCGCCGGACTGGCACTGGCCGACTGCGCAAGTAACAGCACACTAGCCGTCATTACTGTTGTTAATATTTTCATCATTCATTCCTCTCTATTGAATTCTATTCAGCCTTCTTCTTGCCGTTGATCATCGAGCGCACCAGATTCTCACCGTGCTGCAAACTAGCCAGCACCACACCGACCACATGAAACACCACCAGAAACAAGGTGAAATTGGCAAAGAACTCATGCAGCTCTTCAAATACATCGCCTAGAAACTTAGGAGCATGGGCAAACAAACCAGCCAATGGCCCCGCCATTTCTTCAGCGCCATAAACCGACAGCCCGGTCAGCACCGTCATCACCAAACTCAACAACAAAGCCAACACCATTGCACCACCGGCCGGGTTATGCCCGATGTAACGCTTAGGGTGAAAACTTGCCATATCCTTTATATAAGCTAACACCTCACGTGGCGGCCGCACAAAGTCGCTGAAGCGAGCATGTCGCGTACCAATCAATCCCCAGAGCAGTCGAAATACAATCAGCCCTGCGATCGTGTAACCAGCAAAAACATGAATATCCAGCCAGTCATCTTCAGTTAGATAAACAATAAAAAATGCACTCGCCAGCGACCAGTGAAAAATCCGTACTAGTGGATCCCATACCTTGATTTGATTTATAGTGTTCATATCGTACTCCCATATTCTTTGAGGTAAGAGTACAAAGCGAGTGTGAATTGAAACTGAAAATTGGAGGGTTTTTTATTGGTAAGCAGATAGGCAAAAATCAAAACTGCCTCTGTTATGTTCTTTTAGCTAGTACATTAATAACTGCTTATATTTAATCGTTTTTTGCGCTTAAATATTGAAATAGGTAGACTTAGAAGGCAATCTACAAATTACGTAATATGTATAAACAATAATGATGTAATTCCAATGAGAATTATCAGGAATCGAAGAACATGACAGACAATCAAAATGACAAGTATATTTCCTATACCAGGATGGCATGGGCTATTTATTGCCTGATCACCGTTATCATTATCGTTGTATTAGTACTATTTGTCGCTCAGGACAATGAAGAAATGTTTTTCTACGGCATAATGCCTGCTGCTGCAGCTTATGTTTTTCGCCCAATGAACAAACCCTTTAGCAAACTCATTTTTAAGTACACTGGTGCTTCTCATCCCACAGAGCAAGATGAGCCACCACAGACCTAACAAAACGCTTCACATAACACCCTGAGCTAGCATGCTAGATTTTGAAGCCTCCCCCTGATTATTAGATGTTGATTAATGCATATCAAAAAAAGATCTGTTGGTGAAATAGAAGGATTTATAAATGTCAGCTTTAGTCCAGCGAAGGTCCCAACACAAAATCAACCGCTTCGAACCCTCTTTCTTCCAGTAAATCTAAAACGTCATCCCAGCTATAGTCTGAGCTCTCTTCGACTTTTGCAATTAAGCCAGTGACGTAACGGTAGGCTTCGTGCTCCTCTATGTCTTCTGGTATTTGTATCAGGCGAATGTCCGCAGCTTTGTTTGCGGGCAGTATCATTAGATTATTACTCATTTAATTCTCCAGTATTTTTTGTATGGGTAAGGCAGGCGAAACGTGTGAGTGCTACTGTACCTAATATAACTGAAATCGCTCTATTTACGGTAGGGCAAATATGAATAAAAAAAGGCCGCTAATAAAGCGGCCCTTTTATCTGTTTTAAATTAACGATTAGGTTTATTTAATAAACAGCATTTCACGGTACTTAGGTAGTGGCCATAGCTCATCAGCGACTTCTGTCTCCAGTACGTCAGCATGTACACGCACTTCATCCATCAGGCCACGAATCACATAAGCGCAGTGCTGCATATGCTTTTCTGTATTTGAGAAATTTTCTTTCTCCATAGCTGCACTTAATTTTTCAACCGCTGCCATCATTGCATTGGCTTCAGCCGCAACATTTTTCGCTACTGAATTGTCAAATTCAATACCCATTTCTACCAGACTTGAACTTGTGCTCGATAGCTCGAACAGATATTGAACAGCAGCAGGGTATATCGTTGTTTTAGCCATATCAACAACCAGCTTGGCTTCAACTTCGATAGAAAGAATGTATTGCTCTGCATAAACTTCATAGCGACTTTCCAGTTCAACAGGGGTTAATACACCGGTTTTTTTGAAAAGTTCTTTTACTGATTTTTCGCGTAATGCTGGTAGCGCATCTGCAGTTGTTGGTATGTTCTTTAAGCCACGTTCTTCAACGGCGGCTTTGTGCCATTCTTCTGAATAACCATCACCACCAAATACTGCATTACCATGTTCACCCATAAGCTCTTTCAAAACCGCAAATACGGCATCAGCCTGATCTGCGCCTTTTTTCTTCAATTTTGCTTCCAGTTTGTCAGCAATCCAGTTAAGCGAATCAGCTAGCATGGTATTCATCGCAACTAATGGACCTGATACAGACTGCGATGAACCTACCGCACGGAATTCAAAACGATTACCGGTGAAGGCAAAGGGTGAAGTACGGTTACGATCACCAGGATCACGTTCAAAATGAAGAATCTGAGAAAGACCAGATTTCATCAAACCACCAGTTTTACTGGTAGCCAGTTTGCCATCTTTGATATCCTGGAATACTTTTTCCAGCTGATCGCCCAGATAAACAGAAAGAATTGCTGGGGGCGCTTCGTTAGCACCCAGACGGTGGTCATTTGATGCAGATGCAATCACAGCACGCAACAAAGGACCGTGCAAATGAACGCCGCGAATAACAGCACCGCAGAATAACAGGAAGTTCAGATTGTCATGCGGTGTGCTACCTGGATCAAGCAAATTACCCTGTGTTGAGTTACCGACTGACCAGTTAACGTGTTTGCCGGAGCCATTAACACCTGCAAATGGTTTCTCATGTAACAGACAGATGAAACCATGTTTCTTTGCTGTAGATTTCAGTAAAGTCATCATCATTTGTTGATGATCAGCTGCTACATTGGCTGCCTCAAAGTAAGGTGCAATTTCAAACTGCCCTGGTGCGACTTCGTTGTGGTGTGTTTTAGCAGGGATACCTAGACGGTACAACTGATCTTCAAGATCCTGCATGTAAACCTGAACACGTGCCGGAATAGCGCCGAAGTAATGGTCATCAAACTGCTGGCCTTTAGCAGGTGCTGCACCAAATAGGGTACGTCCCGCCAATAACAGGTCTGGACGACTGTTGGCAAAGTTAGAATCAACCAGGAAATATTCCTGCTCAGCACCACAGCTTGAGTTAAGTGGTGCAATTTCGGTTTCGCCCATTACAGAAAGTAATCTCTGACCTGCCTTGTTCATGGCATCGTTAGAACGTAATAGTGGAATTTTTTTATCAAGCGCTTCGCCTGTCCATGACATAAACACACAAGGGATCATCAATGTTGAGCCGTTATCAGTGTGCATGATGTAAACAGGGCTGGTTGGATCCCAGGCAGTGTAACCACGCGCCGCATTAGTCATACGGATACTGCCATTAGGGAATGATGAGCCATCTGGTTCGCCCTTAATCAGCAGACTGCCGGTGAATTCAGTAATCGCAGCACCATCAGAATTGGTAACCATAAAACCATCATGCTTTTCAGCCGTGATGTTAGTCATCGGGTAGAAAATGTGTGAGAAGAACTTAACGCCTTTTGAAATAGCCCATTCCTTCATCGCCGCAGCAACGATATCTGCAGTAGCTGCATCCAACTGCGCACCTGTCTGCACTGTATTTTTTATAGCCTTAAAGGCATTCTTGGAAAGCGACTCTTCCATTTTTGCCAGGTTGAAGACGTCGCATGCCCAGATCTTAGAAAGTGGCTCAGGCGTTTCTACAGGTGTTGGTTCGCGGTTGGTGATTTGATAAATTGCCTGCACGCGAGATTCATTTCCACTCATTACGTTTTCCTCAAAATTATATTACTAAATTAAAATGTACTATCAGTATTATTTGTCTAACAAAAAACTACCGATGATAAGCTGCCGTTGCCGGAAAATAGCTTTGTTTCTCAAACGTTATATCTAATAATACGTTGATTCATGATAGCGTTATTATATGTCAGAACAGATCAATGCAAATATCGAACCAGTTTTTTTTGTGGTTTCATATTGTACAACCAGGCTGAAACTGATTAGAAAAAGCATCAAATGGCCGCTATTCGACATAAAGCGCACTTTTTTAATTTTTTTGGTTACGCTTCACCTATAAACGCCGCACTCAATTGGTGCGCACACGCACCAATTGAGTGCGGAAAAAAGTGTGTTTTTTGACTTATACAAGAGTGCAGTATGACACAAACTGATTTGACCGAAGTAACCTGCTCAACCTGCCAGGCGAGCTGCTGCCGTCTTGAGGTATTCTTACTGACTGAAACGGGCGTACCTGAACATTTTATCGCCACCGATGAATGGGGCGGAAGAACCATGCTGCGACTGGATGATGGCTGGTGTGCTGCCCTTAATAGAAATAACATGGATTGTATGATTTACCAGAAGCGCCCACTGGTCTGCCGTGAATTTACCACCGGTTCATATGAATGCCTGATCGAACGCACAAGGCCGTAAAATTTGTTTTTATGGAAAAACGATATTAACCAGAAGGTACAATGAATTGATCAAACATACCCCCAACTCTCGCTGTCTTTTATAATGAATCTTGAAAGCATCATTTTTGATCTTGGCGTTATCATTATTGGTGCCGCCGTGCTTGGCACACTATTTCTGTATGCTAAACAGCCGATTATTATTGCCTACATCGCCATTGGTGTTGTTGCAGGACCTAGTGGCTTTGCTCTTATCCAGACCACTGGTCATATTGAGCAAATATCTCATCTCGGCGTTATTCTTCTACTCTTCCTCATTGGTCTTAATCTCCAACCAGAAAGACTGATAGGTTTATTCAAGGAAACTTCTCTGCTTACACTTTTCACCTCTCTATCATTCGGACTTGTTTCTATTATGTTCGGCCTGCTTATTGATTTTGACCTGAATAGCTCACTCATTTTTGGCGCTGCTATGATGTTTTCAAGCACGGTTATAGGGCTGAAGCTAATACCCACAACAACGCTTCATCACAAACGCACTGGCGAGATTATGACCAGCGTACTTTTGCTTCAGGACATTCTTGCCATCCTTGTTATTCTTTTTATTACAGGCGATAGCAGCAATAATGTCTGGGTTACTTTTATTGTTCTCATCGCCAAACTTGCTGCTTTATGTTTACTAGCTTTTCTTGGTGTGCGTTTTGTTATGACACCTCTATTGCAGAAATTTGATGTTATTCAGGAATACACTTTTGTTGCGACGCTGGCCTGGTGTTTGTTGTGGGCTGAGGTTGCCTACGCACTTGGGCTTTCATACGAGCTCGGTGCTTTTGTTGCTGGAATTTCTATCGGCTCATGCATTGTCGCCAGGTCTATCGCCGAGCATCTCAAGCCTTTAAGAGAGTTCTTTTTGATTCTTTTCTTTTTTGCTGTTGGTGCATCACTTCATTTTAATCTGGATATTAAGCTGCTGATTGCGGCAATTTTATTTGGCGCACTCCTGGTTCCCTTTAAAGCTCTACTATTTCGTTTCGCCTTCAAACGCGCGGGTGAATCTGAAAAACTATCCACTGAACTTGCAGCACGTCTGGCTCAATCTAGTGAATTCTCTCTGCTAATAGTTTTCTCGGCTTTATCGATGGGTGTATTATCGGGTGACAGCGCCATGGTGATTCAAATAGCCACCATTGTCTCGTTCATTATTTCTACTTATTGGGTAGTGCTGAAACACCCAACGACCATTGCTGGAGATTCGGCACTTCGTCAGGATTAATTAATGACAATGATTGCGGCTGAGCCAATGTCCCTGTGAGGTAATGTGTAAGGCCATGCCGTAGCCCAGATGAAATTAAACGGAACCCGTGAACAGTTTTTATGTTATGTAATAAAGTTATTTAATAATGGAGACTGGTGCTGGTTTTTCTTGATTTATTTGCCGCCCTCTCTCGCAACTGGAGAAAAGGCGGTGATTAGTTATTGCTGTGTGTTGCTACCCACAGAACACGGCTAGTTGTAATTTTTGCCATGGGACATCTGACTGATTCAGCTGTGAAATATTAGCGGTGAGTTGTTCACCGCGATCCATCATTTGGCTGATGGCAGTATTCTGAATGCTGGGGATGTGGCCTATCATATGGCTACGCCAGTGAACTTCAACAGCATGTTTATCAAAAGCGTTTTGTGGTGCGCGTTTCAAGGTGAGTGTGTCGCCGAGTTTGAATTCGGAGTACAGCTGCACTCCAACGTGATATTGGAAACCTGACACTTTGGATTGCTGGATCAGTAGTGATTTGGGTTTGGACTGGCTGCGAGCATAACTGGCGGTAACAGTGCTGCTGCCAGCCAGACCGAGTAGTGCAGTTATAAAGCTTCTTCTTTTCATTGTAATCGTCTCCTTTTTCTCACAAAATTAATCTCAGTTTTATTTAAACACTACAAATCAGCGGACGTTTATCATTCCACGGTCTTGCCTGCTCTAGCTGGGCAGCCACTTGTATCAGTGTTGCTTCGTCATTGTTACGCCCGACCATTTGTACGCCTACCGGTATGCCGTCAGGCGTCCAGTGCATGGGCACGGTCATTGCCGGTTGGCCGGAGATGTTAAATGGGAACATAAAGACAGCATCGGCCCCCATGATGCGGTTATATTCCAGGTGATCGGTCATGTTCATGTCGTAGTAGCCGAGTGCGCGTGGCAAGTTGGGCATGACGGGAGTGAGATAGATATCATACTGGTCGATCTCTGAGGCTATCTGTCGTGAGGCCATTTTTACTGCCTCGATATCCTGGGAGTGTTGCACCCCGCTAAGGCTACCGCCGTATTGCAGCATCGACCAGATAACGCCCGAGACTTCATCCTCTCTTACCTCGTGGCCGACAAACTGCTTAAGTACGTCGAAGTTATCGGCGGTGGCCACAGCGGTCATACGGGTATAGCTTTCCCAGAACTGCGTCGCATTAAAACTCATGTCATAGACTTCGACATCATGGCCCAGCTCTGCCAGAAGTGCTGCGGTTTGTGTGACAGCAGCAACGACTTCTGGGTCTACCGGTAGTCCCTCGGGTGTCTGGGTGGTGAAACCAACGCGTAATTTACCCGGATTCTTTCTCGTCTGCTCCAAAAAAAAGCCCGACTCGCGTTCGGGTGCGGCAAAGGAGTCACCTGGCAGCGTGCCATAAATGGCATCAAAGTAGGCGGCACTATCGCGCACGGTGCGGGAGACACAGAGAAACTGTGCTGCACCATGCCAGTAGTCAGCCCAGACGGGGGCGAAAGTGGAGCTACCACGTGAGGGTTTTAGACCCACCAGGCCATTATTCGATGCCGGTACGCGTATCGAGCCTGCGCCATCTGAACCCTCGGCCAATGGCACCATGCGGCTGGCAACCGCCACCGATGATCCACCCGAAGAACCACCTGCGGTAATACCTTCTTTCCACGGATTATTAGTGGCACCGTACATTTCCGGTTCGGTTGTAATGGCCCAGCCAAACTCCGGCGCATTACTCTTGCCAACCAGGATAAATCCGGCCTTTTTAATACGGGTGACAATCTCGAGATCGAGCGGTGCAACGAAGTCTTTAAGATACTCACAGCTGTTGGTGGTCGGCTGCCCATTCCACATGGTCGCTAATTCTTTTGCCAAATAAGGAACACCCTTGAACAGGCCATCCGGCAGCGGCCCCTGCGCGGTTTCGCGTGCAAAATCGTAGGCCTTGTGAATTACGGCGTTAAGTTGTGGATTGACCTGTTCGATTCGGCGTATTGATTCGTCGACAAGCTCAAGTGCACTGACCTCACCCTGGCGTACCAACTTACCTAACCCCAAAGCATCTTCGGTTGCGTATAAATCTTCTATATTTTTTGACATGGCTCGTCCCTCTTGCGTTGATAGTTTGACCTTAACAGAAAAGAAATAGGTTCAGACTCGGCGAGAACGTGCCTGGTTGTTTTTTTCCAAACAGCGACTTTTTAGACTCATCCACAATGCACCCTCCCCAATAACCCTGTGCTTTTTAATGTACAAGCATTTTGACTTCATAACCATAGCCAATGCAAGTGTTTATTCACCTAGCGCTCCACGCGGGAGCCTGGAACTATGCATTGCTAACCAGGCAGCAAAACTGCTTTCACCTGATTAACACCTTTTTATGCAGCCTTCTTGCTGCTTTTTTTGCTTATATTTTTCTAAACTATATTTAATTAAGCCCACTCTTTGTTGATAATAACAACGTATTATTCTTATTTGATAATTTGTAGCCCAAATATGAAGACAAATAAAATTAGCTGCATCATTCTTGCCGGTGGTGAAGGTAAACGCATGAATGGCAATGACAAAGGCCTGATCGAATTCAACAGCAAGCCTCTCATTGCCCACGTTATTAATTCATTACAGAATCAGGTCGATGATTTTGTTATCAGTGCTAACCGTAATGTTGAGCACTACCAACAGTTTTCACCAGATGTGATTCCAGATGGCTGCGAAAAACACGGCCCACTTTCTGGCATTGCGGCTGCTCTTTCCACCTGTAAACACGAACAGGTTCTGGTGATTCCTTGTGATATGCCATTTTTACCTTATGACCTTGTTAAGACACTAATCACTAATTTTGAACATAGTGATATCGCCATTGTTGAAGTACAAGAACGTTTACAGCTGGTTTTTTTGATGAAAAAATCACTACTCACTTCAGTGCAAGATCATCTTACTTCTGGCAAACATAAACTCATGCAATGGGTAGGCGATTGCTCTCATACCACTGTAGATTTTACTGCTTCTGCTGATGCCTTCCGCAATATCAATTCTATTCAGGATATTAATAACCTTTAAAAACCGTGTTCATTTCCTACTTGCGCATTCGCCCTGCGGGCATCAAAATCAGCGCATGTCATTATCCCTAGAACAACGCACCAATGAAATTAACCGAGTTACCTGGTGGGGCATCTTCGTTAATCTGATTTTGGCTGTTACCAAGCTCATCGGTGGCACTCTCGGCCAATCTCAATCACTGATTGCGGATGGTTTACATTCACTTTCCGATCTTGCCAGTGATGCGATGGTACTGGTTGCAGCTAAACACGCTGGCGAAGAGGCTGATGATGACCACCCTTACGGGCACGGTCGCTTCGAAACACTCGCGACAGTTGGTCTTGGTCTTTTTTTAATCCTAGTTGGACTGGGTATCGCCTTTGACGCCGCGCACCGTGTTTTTGATGAGGAGATCAAAGCCGTCCCACACTACTTCACACTGGTTATTGCGCTTTTTTCTATTCTGAGCAACGAGGCTCTGTACCACTTTACCCACCGTGTAGGACTGCGCATCAATTCGAAAATGTTGATTGCCAATGCCTGGCACCACCGTACCGATGCTATCTCATCGATCGTTGTACTCGCCGGTATTGCCGGTGCACAGATGGGCGTGCCCGTTCTCGACCCCATCGCTGCCATCCTCGTTGCGCTAATGATCGTTAAAATTGGTTATGATCTTAGCTATCACAGTGTTCGAGAACTGGTCGATACCGCGCTTGAACCTGAAATGGTTGAACAAATTAAAGCCAAAATTCTCGAAAATGAAGATGTACTTGAAATGCATATGCTGCGTACCCGCCGTATGGGTCACACTTCACTTGTCGATGTACATATTCTGGTACAACCCAAATTGAGCGTTTCTGAGGGTCATCATATTTCAGAGGATGTCGAAAAATCACTGATCAATTCTTTCGATGATATCAATGATGTCACCGTACACATCGATCCTGAAAACGATGAGCAGGAGGCTCGTTGTCGAAACTTACCGCTACGTAGCGAATTAATTATTGCACTAAACAGCGAATGGTCTCAAATTCCTGAACTTAAGGGTATTGATGATATTACTCTGCATTACCTGGAAGGCCAGATTACGGTTGAGGCGACAATCCCATTATCTATCCTTAAATCTCTAAGTGATGCTGAAAATATTCAGGCCAAATTCAAACAGGCTAGTCTTGCGGTTGGCTGTGTTGGTGAAGCTGATTTAAGGTTCCACTGAGTTAATACACCTCCTTATAGTTGTAATTGCAGCATAAATTCACTGACGTACCCCTTTCCATTTTTGGCGCATATCATGCAGAATACCAGGCTGAACCCAGGTATCTCTGATTAAACCTGTGAGTATTACTCGTTTAACCAGAGGTTCCTTCTTTCTATCACCGCCAGCTCCATTGGCGGACACAAATCCAATATTCCAGGAGTAAAACCATGTCTGCATCTGACGTTTTAAATATGATTGAGAAATACGATGTTAAATTCGTTGATTTCCGCTTCACTGATACACAGGGCAAAGAACAACACGTTTCTGTACCATCACATACCATCGACGAAGACGTTCTACTCGAAGGTAAAATGTTCGACGGTTCATCTATCGCTGGCTGGAAAGGCATTAACGAATCGGACATGATTTTGATGCCAGATTGCGACACACAGGTCATCGACCCATTCACCGAAGAAGTGACCATGAACCTGCGTTGTGACATTATCGAACCTTCTGATATGCAAGGCTACAACCGTGACCCACGTTCTATCGCTAAACGTGCTGAAGCTTATTTGAACTCAACTGGTATCGGCGACACCGCTTACTTTGGTCCTGAAAATGAATTTTTCGTCTTCGACAGCGTGCAGTGGACAGATGAAATGGGCGGCGTTTCTTACAAGATCGGCTCTGAAGAAGCAGCCTGGAACACGGGCGCTGAATACGACGGTAACAACATGGGACACCGCCCTGGCGTCAAAGGCGGTTACTTCCCGGTTCCTCCTATCGATTCATTGCAGGACCTGCGCTCAACCATGTGTCTGACGGCCGAAGAAATGGGTTGCCCCACTGAAGTTCATCACCACGAAGTGGGCACGGCGGGTCAGTGTGAAATAGGCACGGTATTTAACACGTTGGTTAAGAAAGCTGACGAAGTCCAGATTTTCAAATACGTGGTACACAACGTGGCACACGCCTATGGCAAGACCGCGACCTTCATGCCCAAACCAATGGTAGGCGACAACGGTAATGGTATGCACGTTCATGCCTCTATTGCTAAAAATGGTGAAAATATTTTTGCCGGCGACCTGTACGGCGGCCTGTCAGAAACGGCTTTATTCTTCATCGGCGGCATAATCAAACACGCTAAAGCGATTAACGCTTTTTCTAATGCATCAACCAACAGCTACAAACGTCTGGTTCCCGGTTTTGAAGCACCGGTTATGCTGGCTTATTCAGCACGTAATCGCTCTGCGTCTATTCGCATTCCTCACGTTAGCAGCCCTAAAGGTCGTCGTGTTGAAGTTCGCTTCCCCGACTCAACTGCTAACCCTTATTTGTGTTTTTCTGCAATTCTGATGGCAGGCCTCGACGGCATCCAGAAGAAAATGCACCCTGGTGATGCTGGAGATAAAGACCTGTACGACCTTCCTCCTGAAGAAGAAGCAAAAATCCCACAGGTTGCCTTCTCTTTTGACGAAGCATTAAAAGCTCTAGATGAAGACCGTGAATTCTTAACTGCTGGTGGTGTATTCGATAATGATGTTATCGATGCATTTATCGCGCTTAAAAATGAGGAAGTACAGCGCTACCGTTGTGCGGTTCATCCTTGTGAGTTTGATATGTACTACAGCGTTTAATTTAAAGAGCTAGTTATATCTTAAAAATACCTCATCCTCAGGATGGGGTATTTTTTTGTGCGCAAACAGGTATTTAGGTCTATGATCTGATCATGAAATATTTTATATCGCTTATTTTGCTGCTCGTTTCACTTTCTATTCAAGCCGAAATCTACCGTGGCGTTGATGAAGAGGGCGAGGTCTTCTATTCGGATAAAGAATTACCTAACTCTGAGCTGATACCAACACCAACACCCAATGCCATTAGCATGCCCAAGCCTGAACCCAAAAAGCCTGCAGCAGAAGTAAAACAAGAGAACCAATATAAATCCTTTCGTATTGTGAGCCCGGCAAATGATGCCACCTTTAAAGATAACGCCGGTAACCTTACAGTCAGCCTGTCAATTGAGCCTGATCTAAATACTGAAAAAGGCGACCATATCCGGTTTTCCATCGATAATCGAGTCGTGATTGCTAAATCCACCACTCTAATTACACAAGTTCCCAATGTTGATCGCGGCACCCACTCACTGAAGGCCGAGTTAGTGAGTAAATCAGGAAAAACCCTTCTGAGCAGCTCTGTTAAGTTTCATATGAAACGTTTTTCAATCCTCCATTCACCTTAAGCCAAAACCTATAGTAAAAAATTCAAACTAGCGCCTTCCATCCCGCATTGCACCATGTCGGTGCGCCATGCTATAACTACTCGCCTGTATTACCTTAAATTCAGGGCGCCAACTTAGCACCATCCAATACCAACCCATTAAGATACTGATTTTATTAGATATAATCATTCTGTAATTTATTTTACTCGCTGCTAATTATTGGTTCAATACTTGCTTAACCTATAGACAATGACTCAAATTACACAACAATCAGTCCAGACTATTCTCGAAAACTTGCATTCCGCCGTGCTTGTTATCAATCAGCAACTATGTATCGAATATATGAATCCGTCCGCAGAAATGATGTTCCAGATAAGTCGTGCCCGCGCAAAACTGCGCCCCTTACATGAGTTGATTATTGATGAATCCGAATTTTTTTCTCGTATCAACAGCGCATTAATAACACAGCACCCTTTTTCTGCCTATGAAGAAGATCTTGCTGTGCGAACAGGTCAATCACTGCCCGTGGACTACATGGCATCGCCTATTGAATACGACAAACGCGGACATTTCCTGTTACTCGAATTCGTCGGACGTGGCCGACATCGTAAACTTGCGCAGGAAAAACACCTGCTCAATCAAAGCGAGGCCAGCCGTAATCTTTTAAGAGGACTCGCTCACGAAATTAAAAATCCTTTAGGCGGTATACGTGGTGCTGCCCAGTTATTAGAAAGGAAGTTCAGTAATGATCAGGATCGTGAATTCACCCACGTTATCATTCGTGAAGCCGACCGTTTGAAGAAGCTGGTCGACAGAATGCTGGGACCACGGGACATACCCAATAAAAGCGATCTCAATATTCACCAAATATTGGAGCACGTTCGAAGTCTGGTGCAGGTTGAAGCCAGCACCATTAAATTTTCTGCAGACTACGATCCCAGTCTGCCTGATATTTATGGTGATGAGTCGATGATTATTCAGGCCATTCTTAACATTACGCGTAATGCCATCAAAGAGGTATCAAACGATGGTGAGATCACTTTTCGAACCCGTCCTTTGAGAAATTACACCATTGGTGACAACTCTTATCCTCTAATTGCAAAAATCGACATCATCGATGACGGCCCAGGCATTCCTGACGATCTCAAGGAAAGTCTTTTTCTGCCTATGGTCACCGGCCATGCAGAAGGTACTGGTCTTGGCCTGTCCATTGCTCAAACATTGATCAATCAACATAACGGCCTGATTGAATTTACCAGTACACCAGGACACACCGTTTTCACTTTATTATTACCACTCCACACCAGCACCGAGTAAGCACTATGACCAATGCACAACAGATATGGATTATTGATGACGATGACTCGATTCGATGGGTATTGCAAAAGGCGCTCGAACAAGCAGGCATGGAGGTCACCAGTTTTAATAAAGCTGACGGAATTCTTGATCGACTCAAACAATCAGAACCAGACACTATCATTACTGATGTGCGCATGCCGGGTATGGATGGATTAACATTACTTTCAGCGTTGTCAGAATCTTACCCTGAAATTCCTGTCATTATTATGACTGCACACTCTGATCTGGACAGTGCAGTTTCAGCTTTTAAAGGTGGTGCATTTGAGTACCTGCCCAAGCCTTTTGATATCGATGATGCTATTTCACTAGCACAACGTGCCTGTGCTCGACGACATGAATCACACAGTGAAATACTGGCAACACAACCGCTTCCAGAAATTATTGGTGAAGCACCAGCTATGCAGGAAGTATTTCGTGCAATTGGTCGACTTTCAAAATCTAACGTTAATGTATTAATTACTGGCGAGTCTGGCACCGGTAAAGAACTGGTTGCACTTTCCCTGCACAAGCACAGCCCCCGCTCTGAACGCGAATTTATTGCTCTAAATACCGCAGCTATTCCCAAAGACCTGCTTGAATCAGAATTGTTTGGCCATGAACGCGGCGCTTTTACCGGCGCACAGGCACAACGCAAGGGCCGTTTTGAACAGGCTGATGGTGGCACTTTATTTCTTGATGAAATTGGCGATATGCCTTCCGAGTTACAGACGCGTTTATTACGCGTACTCGCCGATGGCATATTTTATCGGGTCGGTGGCCACACACCAATTAAAGTTGATGTACGTATTATCGCTGCCACACATCAAAATCTTGAGCAGCGTGTTAAAGAAGGCCTATTCCGTGAAGACCTTTATCATCGACTCAATGTTATACGCATTCATTTACCCGCACTGCGGGAAAGACGTGAAGATATTCCTGCTTTGCTCAATCTTTTTTTGCACAGAGCTACCAAAGATCTGGGTATTGAATCTAAACAACTGTTACCTGAAGTCGAAGACTATTTATCCACACTTGAGTGGACGGGTAACGTACGCCAGCTGGAAAACACCTGTCACTGGTTAGCGGTAATGACATCAGGCAAAATAATTCATCTTTCAGATTTACCCGATGACTTACATGCTGATAAACAAACTACATCTTCGTCCAGTAGCAGCTGGCAACAAAGTATTTCATCCTATGCAGAAAATGCTATGAACTCAGGCAAAGAAAAAATAGCTAATGAAATTATTCCTGCTGTCGAACGACTATTGATTGAAGCTGCACTAAAACAAACACGCGGAAAAAAACAGGAAGCAGCAATATTATTAGGCTGGGGTAGAAATACTCTGACGCGAAAAATTAAGGAATTAAATATTTAAGCTGGTATTACTTGATCGATACATTGCATATATGCATCTTCAAGCTCATCTGTTTTATATTTTTCTTTTAACTCTTCTGTGCTACCAACATACATCAGTTTGCCGTTATGCAAAACAGCTATTCGATCTGCAAGTTCATCGACATCGGCGAGCACATGCGAACTAAAAAAAACCGAAGCTCCCTGCCGTTTTTTATTCTGCAATTCTTTTTTAAACAACACTCTGGCTTTTGGATCCAGGCCACTCATTGGCTCATCAAGCATAAGCAACTTTTTATCACTCAATAAACATGCCGCTAGACCCAGTTTTTGTGTCATACCTTTAGATAGATTACTGACAGATGACTGCATCGCTATTTTGTCCAGTTCCAGAACCTCAAGCATATTATTGATCGCAGTTTCATCACACTGCACACCCTGTAGTTCAAGCATATAACATATAAAATCTTTTCCCTTAAGATGTGGAGGTGGTGAGAATCGGTCTGGTAAATACGCTAAATTTTTCCTTGAAGAAACCTGTCGATGCGTTTCACCAAATATTTCAATCTCACCGCCATCAATAGCAACAAGATCCAGCATAGCTTTAATCATGGTGGACTTGCCACTGCCATTCATGCCCACAAGTCCAAAAAACTCCCCCTGATTTATTGACAGGTTGATGCCATCGAGCACTTTTTTTGATGCGTACGACTTACACAGATTTTTACATTCGATCATGTTCATGAACCATAATGCTACTTTGTTAAAAGATAGGCAAAAAAAGAGCCCGTTAACTGGGCTCTTTTTATATCATATTGTTGTGATGCAATTAGAAGTTTCTGAACACTGCCGCACAATTGTCACTGGGTACTTGTAATTGATAAGCCGTAACATTAATACATGCAGCTGATGCCGCAGCATCCCAGATCGCAGCACCATTACCTATCTGCATCAAACCTGTAGTTGCTGCGCCATCATCAATCTTTCTATCCAGTTCAGCAAGCACATCAACAGGGATACCTTGACCTGTGATTAGCTCATGAGCATTCGCTGCTCCAGCAACCTGTCCTTCTGCGCCGTGGAAAATACTCATCCCGGTACCAAAGCCATTATCTGGACATGTTGTAACAGTACAGACATATTCATTACCTGCCGCAATTGCTACACCATCATATCCGCCAGTAATATATCCCGCTGCCTCCAGATGAACCCATACAAGCCCTCTTTCGGCTGGATTATCTGCTCCCGCAACATCTCCTACTCGTCCATTACCATCACCACCAGCAGGCGCTCCTGGCAAATTCACCGTCGATCTTGCATTTAGATAATCACCAGGAAAAGCCCTATAACGATCCTGAAAACTAAACCAGGCAGCCGTAATACCATCGACACTATTATTCAAAGAACGTACACGTGCAGTGTTGATCAATTCCTGCCCTTTCAGAACACCACCCAGCAACAGACCGATAATCACCAACACAATAGCAATTTCTATCAAGGTAAAACCTTTCTGGCTGTTTAACTGCTTTCTCATCTGTTGGTGCATACTCATAACCCTGATTCTCTGTATTTTATAATTTTAATTAAACTTACTTTCTAATATTGCAATTGTCGTGCCAAGTAACAGCGTGGCGCTGGAATACGGTTTTTTCAATAATTAGCGGATTAAATTAACCTTCTTTGTCGAAATATCAACAGTTTACACCTACTTTGTCGATTTTTCCTCCAGTTCACGTATTTTTTCTGCCAGAAAACGTAATTCGTAGGGGTCGCTTATTTCACCGCCTTCAAGCAGTGCACCAACCAGTACTTTAGCAGTTTCAATTTCACCCATGTCTTCCAGCAAGATAAAATGCATATCCCGTGCCCAGTAAGGCACATTTTTTGCCGTGGCTTTCTCATTCAGCGCACGCGCATATTCGAGCGCCAGCGGCATATCTTTCAGGCTGTGTTTGGCGATGGTCGCCGCATGCGCCAGCCAGCGCCAGTGCCGGTTCGGTTCTTCGTTGAATTTTTTGTAGATGTAATCCATCATCAAACGCTGCTTGTGTTTATCACTAATGCGGCCATAAACCCTGGCTGCGACCAGCAAAGGATAAGAGCCTCTGGGATCAAGCTCCATGATGGTGTCCAGCCACTGCGTGATACGGACATAATCGAGCTGATGAAACGAAAGACTGACACCGGGCTGATTATCAAATGCCTGCAACCACAAATTCAATAATTTTGACATAGTAATGGGCTCATTCAATGAAACCATCTTGTAGGCATCTACTGACATTGGTATCGGTAGATCTTCGGCCTGCGCTACCTCTACTTTCTGCTGGCTGTGCCAAAGCAGTTGCAGCACCAAAGCAATTATCACAAGCAGACTTATGGATACCGGTACATCCCTAAGTGGTCGGTCTTTATTGAGCAGCCCAGCCAGCATCAAAAGTTTTTCCGGTAAAAATCAAACAGGGCAACTGAAGACAAAAGAGCAAGGTATATCATCGTCTGAACCAGTACAGGCAATAACTGCGACCAATCTGCAGAACCATATACCAGCCATTCGGTTTGCGTATAACGGCTCAAATTTGGCAATACCCATGTCATCATGCCAACAAATCCATCGATAAATTTTTGACCAATCCCATCATTAGAAATAATGGGATGTTGCGACATTAGGTATAAGGTATTCATAACACGCGATGCAAGATAAACAAGAAACACACCAGTTAATGCTGCCGGGGTTTGTTTGAAAGTAAACAGCATGACCAAAGCTAAAGCTACCACCAAAACCAGTTCGAGCATTAACGATATCATCCAGATTAAAACTTGTTCAAACGGCGCATATATCATCAACAACAAAGCAAAAACTATTGCCATTAAAACTGCGAGCTGGATATAACCCAATAATTTGCCTAAATAATAACTACTTCGCCTGATCGACATCGCCAGGATCATTTCCAGCGTTTTATCCTGAAGCTCACGTAAACTACTAGAGACCACAAATAATGCAATTAACAATACCGCACTCAACCTAAGAAATACTGCCAACACGGCTAATTGTGTCGCTTTGTGTTCAGCAATGGCCAAATCACCGACAAATTCAACCAGTACAAAGCCTATAATCATCATTAAAACGGATAACCACAACAATCGATTACGCATCGACTCAATTATGGTAAATTTCGATATGGTTAGCACTTGAGAAAACATGGAACTCTATACCTTATGATAATTTTCAATAAACAATCTCTAGCGCAATTGTAGGCAAAACACCATGCCATTGCTATCCGCCAAAAAACTTTCAAATTACGAGCATCAATTACTGGGATTAATGTTATTCAGTTTATTGATGGCTATATTCATAGGCTCAGAAAACACCCTGTCATACAGTTTTCTAATTACCCACTTTGGCCTGTTTCTATTATGGCAGCCTATCTTAAAACAGGAACAAAGTTTTAACTGGCTTAATCTTGGGCTACTAGCAGGCTTTGTGCTCACATTCATCATATGGTTCAACCTGTGGTTGAGCGTATTCTGGATGCTGTTATTACTCAGCCTGCTCACAGGTCGAGTCTTCGCTCGTGGCATTGGTAGAGCGGCTTATGGTCTTGCTGTTGTCGTTCTTTTTCTTGAACTAGTACTTATTATTAATCCTACGTTATTCAACTTATCTGGGTTATCAAAAAATTTAAAAGTACTCACCGAACTTGTCTTACTATGTCTACCATTATTTCTTGTATTTATTCCTTCTAGAAAAATACAGCCTTCACACATTGATTTTATACGCGGCTTTTCTATTGTCATTCTTACTCTGTTTTTATGCATGGGAAGCGTACTCACCACATTTACATCCAAAATTCCCTACTTACAATCGCTGGTCATTACAATTTTAATTGCTGCACTGTTTTTATATGCTACTGCCATACTATGGAGACCACGCGCAGGCTTCTCCGGTTTCGCGCAATTATGGGAAAGATATTTACTCAATATTGGCGGACCATTTGAAGAATGGCTGTCAAGACTTGCTGCCATCGAAGCCAATACTGATATTAAACCTGAAAACTTTCTGCAAGCCAGTATTAACCATTTAATCGCACGATCATGGATTAGCGGCATATACTGGCATGAAAATAATCACTCACATTCATCTGGCAATAAAACTCCTCACTTTACAGTTTTTACAGATGACAAACTCAATATTACCTTATACGCACACAGCCCTATCGGCCCTGCACTTTTACTACACACAAAACTATTATTGGGTGTATTAAGTTTTTATTACAAAGCAAAACTTCAGGAACAGCAACTCATAAAACAGGCACATCTCCGTGCTATTTATGAAACAGGCTCCAAGCTTACCCATGATGTAAAAAACATTTTACAGTCGACACAGACCATGACGCAAATTGTGCTCGACAAAGATACACGCCTTGAAGATGTACAAATTATTTTGCAGCAACAACTGCCACTTTTAACGCAACGATTAAAAGCTACCATTGATAAACTTTCTGACCCTACTCAGGAGCAATCAAAAACATCATCTATCTCAACCTGGTGGAACCAACTCAAGGTACGTTATAACCGACGTAACATCGATTTCATAGACAAGCTGGAATGCGACCTTAATATCCCTGCTGATGTTTATGACAGCATCATCGAAAACCTGCTGGAGAATGCCCGCAGCAAACGCATACTTGATCCCAATATTGAAATTATTGTACGACTAGAATGCCGTGATAATCACGTAAGACTAACCGTACTCGATACAGGCAAGGCTATAGCTGAACAAATAGCAGCGATAATATTCACCACCCCTCTCGATTCAGAAAATGGTTTTGGTATTGGCTTATATCAATGCCAGCAACAAGCCAAACGTCACAACATTGAATTGGAGCTATATGAAAATGCGGAAAGGCATGTTTGTTTTAAGCTGGAGCAGCAGGTGACGTGCTAGGGAAGTGCACCTGCTTCAACCATTTTGGCTTTTAGTTCGTATTCGGAAATCCAGATTACGATGTCGTCGAACTCACCACCTGCAATACCTGAATCAACTGTAGTCTCAGACCTTGTGTAATAAAATTGATCATCATCAGTATTATTTGCCTCATCAATATTTACAGCGGGCACAGCAACTCGTGCTACATTATTTTCACTAATACCACCGTAGCCATTTTTGCCTTGTGACAAGATAATGGCAACAACATTATCTGCGAGTATTTTTGATACAGATCCATCTGCATTAGCTAGAAAGTCTGGCTCTTGAATATCTGCAAAGCCATTCACGCTTGTTAGAGTAAACGGTGCACCCGAATTCGCATAGATATCTTGTACGGCATAACGATACCGTGTACCCCAGGCATCGCTACGCCCCAGACCTAAAGTCACCCACGGCACATTACCTGCTGCTTGAGATTCTTTACATGCACCGCCAACGATGAAATCAGCCACACCATCATTTAGATCTGCTGCAAGACAAGTACCTACTCCCCCAGCTATATCACAATCTGGGCAGGGCAAATTACCGTTCACAAATGCATAGGCTATCATTGCTTGCTTTATATCTTCTAGTTCATTAGCTGTTTCACTTTTTCTTGTGTTTTCAATTCGTGAAGATAACGTACCAATAAAACCGCCTAATAAAATACCTACAATAACCAACACGATAGCTAGCTCAACAAGGGTGAAACCTTGTTGCTGATATCTAGTTTTCATAATCATGGTGCAATTACCCATACATAATCCTCTGTTTCAGCTGCATCAAAAACAAAATCACCATCATTATTTTCATTCTCAAAATAATCTGCCATACCTGCTGCTGCATTTCTAACCTGCCCCGCCAAAGCGCGACCAGCAAAGATAATTAAAGCTCTTTTATTGTCTATTGGCAGATCTGTATTATTAACCGTCATACATTCTACAGCTGGTGCTACCACAGCAGGTGGAGGCGTAACGCAGTTTGCAGCTGGAATCCCTGGCAGTGGTAATGGAACTGCCTTAGTATAAGAATACTGATAGTAGGTATTCATGTGCCAACCCTCACTCTGCACCCATAATGGAAGACTAATTCCAGCGGCACATCCCGTATTCCAATTTACAGGCAAAGCCGTACCAACTGGCAGAACACCTTGCTGAGATAATGCCACGCTATTAAATGGTCCAACACCAGTAGCATCAAATAACGCTGCCTCAGGGTAATCATTGCAGATTGCAAAGTAATTATTAATTACGTTACCGATCTCTCCTGATACACGTTTGTGTATCAGGTCCATGATTTCACCGTAGGTAATCACAATGAACTGATCATTAACAATTACATTACCGGCCCCATCCGTTATTTCACCCTCAATAAACCCATCTAAAGAGCCATGCTGAAATGAGGCATTATCTTCTGCGCTAGCCACATGAATATCTAGATAATGTATAGCAGCATTTACATTCGCCGCAGATCTATTCTGAACAACACCATCATCTCTCGTAAGCGCCTCGCCAGGCGCAATAATGACAGCAACAATAGCATCTAGCGATGTTCCATCATATATCATATTATTACTGCTATCTTTAACTGTTATCGTACCAGTAGTCGCAGTATTTATTTTATTTACTGTGGGACTATTGCTGTAATCATAATTATCAGAGACCGCATACCATAACTTTTCATTATCACTATCCCTTAAATCGCCTACACCCAATGTTACCCAAGGTAGTCGACCCACATTAGGCACTCCTCCTGTCTTACAGTTATTTACTAATGACACCCCTGTATCATTCAAGTCTGGACAAGGCAAATATCCTGGCCCACGATTTGCTGGTGTAATTTCTGGATAATTTACTGCATACGATAGCAATGCCTGCTTAGCTTTCTTGAGTGCAATTCTAGTTTTTTTTACTTGCTCGGCTTTAACCTGATTAAGCGAAAGCCCAGACAACGAATAAGTAACAAACGCTAAAATAATAAGAATTACCAGAACCAGCAATGCCAACCCCTGCTGATTTTTTGATGTTTGAACTAAAGCTCCGGCAGCCATTCTTATGCCTATAGTTGAGGACTAATCGCCAACATCAGAAACCCCAGCATCTTCTGACCACATCTCACCAGGTTTGAGATTAATTTTCTGGCCATCAATCATCACCGGGATTTTATTGTTTGACTTGATTGATTTTGAATAAACTTTGACACCATCTACCATTGAGTTATCAAGCGTAGATTTACCATTGACCCAAACCACACTTTTTCCATTAGTACGTTTTACCATGCCATTGATCACTATACTGGATGGAGCACTCAATGACTGATCTCCTGATGAAATATTGCCCTGTCGAACGCCTTCTATATCTTGCCTTTCCTGCTGACTGGTAAACAATGTTCTCATTGACTGTTCACTGTACTCCTGTGCAGCTAATGTTAATGGTGCACATAAAGACAAAATAAATAATACTTGTTTCCAATTATTCATTTTATTTTTTCGCCTCATTAACTATCGACCTTATGGTGTACCAGCCCAGCTCACAATGCGCACTCATATTTTCGCCATTTTTTAATATTTTTTCCGTTTTTTCAATATTGCATTTATCAACTGTGAAAAGACCTTGTGCTTTATCTTCGAGAGCATTCAAGATTGCGAACAAATCACCTTCATGCGCCATTTTCATATCAATGATCATATTGCTACGAAAGACCTTTAAGCCCTGCGCCTGATGCTGGCCAGTCTTATCTACAAGAAGGTGCTGGCTTGCCACATTATATTTTACCGATGACATGCCTCTCGCATTAGCTGTTGACTGTATCGTTTCCAGCCAGTTCAATCTGTTTTCTTCTCCAACAATGTTTTTCTTTAACAAAGCTTTGTAGCGACTCTCGTACTCATCCAGTACTTCATTACTTTCTTTTGCGGCATCAATCTTATTCTTCCATATTCTCATGCTTCTCTTTTCAGATTCACGAGCATCATAAGCATGTTCCAGATAGGAGCTTGAGACTGCAATGATAATTATTGAGAAAACCATGACTAATGAAAAAAGAATCAGCGGTAGTTTTATTAATGGATGAATATTCAGCTTATTCATCACCCACCTCCTTCATTATCACTTTCAACGCAAACTTACCTGTATCTTTCCTTGTTACATCATTTACACTCAGACCGCTTTCATCCGTAAATGCTTTTTCAGGGCGCACTTCCACCGGCATTTCAATTGCTTCTACATTCTTAATTCTTTTGTGCTGACTTAATGCGGCAACAATCCTGTTGACCTGAGAAACTGAACCTCGGTAATCTTTGTCAGATACAGCGATTCGCCCATGAACAATACCAATATGCCTGACTGGATTTTCAATGGTGACGTCCAGACTTCCTGTTTTGACCTGCTGGCCATCTACTGCATCGTTATACTGCTGAGCTGACCACTCGATTTTATCTATACGATCAACACCTAAACCCTGCTGCGACAAGATATTGCTAAGCTCAATCATAAAATCTAACGGTGAAGTTTTACCATGCTTGTAAATTCGATCCGATAACTCTACTGCAGACTTGGTTAATCGTGCATGGTCATAGACTGCTTCATATTGCTCAAAATCATTTTTGTATATACTTTCAAATTTTTTACTTTGCTCAGACAATAAATCCTTTGAATGCTCATGTTCAATTGCACTCGACAAATTTGACTCTGTTATAAGTAGCGCTGACAAGGCCAGCATAAGACTGACCGCCTTTAATATCTTTGATGCCAGTAAATAATAATACTGACTATACTCTTTGGCCTTACCATAATGCGCTTGCAGTGCATTCTGCTTTGCGCATAGCGATGTAAAAAGCCCATCTGCAAATTTCCCTGACAGCCCTGTTAAACCCGCTTTAGATTGAAGGTCAGTAATTGTATGTATCGTTATTTTATTCAGCGCATTTGTTTTGAAGGCATTATCCAGTGAAGCCATCTGGTGCTGGGAACCAATTACGTGTAAATGCACTATTTCGTTAGCATCAATCAATCTTTGATTACGTAAAAATGTAACTGTCCTCTCAACTTCAGGCGCTGCGTATTCCCCTATACTGCCAGAGTCTTTTTCATCCAGATTAATTACCGACTGCCGACTAGATAACATTTTTCCGTCCCTGAAAAATGTCTGTCTTAAATTACTACTGACCTGTTGACTAACCAGCAAAACTGCACTGTGCTTCTCATTTAAGAGCGGCAACAGGTTTTTACTTATCAACGGCAAAGTCCATATACCTGTTAATGGAAT